>Ga0209282_1001375_pt1 | contig 13300 bp, 9 predicted proteins | sample Mtrugardesep15_FD_187529 | JGI IMG/M metagenome (GOLD analysis project Ga0209282, IMG submission 187529) | Root nodule microbial communities of legume samples collected from California, USA - M. trunc garden sep15 (SPAdes) (version 2) | ecosystem: Host-associated > Plants > Roots > Nodule...
GGGGTGGAGGTGTCGTTTGTTGGCATGGGAGGAGGAGTTAGTGGGGGAGATTAAATTATTACTCTCTAACGTGTTTTTACAGGTTTCTAGTCCAGACAAGTGGTTATGGCGTCCTAATACAAGTGATGGCTATACAGTTCGTGGTGTGTATCGGATTCTCATGCAGCAGGAGATGCATGACCATGATGTCGTCTCTGATGCGGTGTGGCATAAACATGTCCCGTTAAAGGTCTCTATTTGCGCTTGGCGGCTCTTCTGCAATAGGTGGTCTACAAAGGATAATTTACTTCGTCGCGGTGTTATTCCCATTGATGCTCAACTGTGTATTTCAGGTTGTGGCCAAATTGAAACAGCAGAACATCTAATAATACCTTGTCCTATTTTTGGCTCTCTTTGGCAACTTGTGAAGTCTTGGCTAGGTGTGTATTCAGTGGACCCTCAACATGGCATGGATCATTTTCATCAATTTATATATTCTTCAGGAGGACACACCTCTCGCCGCTCATTCTTGCACATGACTTGGCTTTTCTGTATTTGGGTTTTGTGGAATGAAAGAAACCATCGGTTGTTTTCTAATAATGTTAAATCCATAATGCAACTGTTGGAAAAGGTAAAAAACACTACACTTTCATGGTTGAAAGCTAAAAATATATGTTTTCCTTTTGGGTACCATATGTGGTGGTAGCAACCCTTTGTTTGTTTGGGGATTGGCTGACGATAGTTATACTCTATTTTGATTTTTAAGAATTGGATGTTGTAATTTTGTTCTGCTTCTTAAAGCACCGTTTGTGCTAGGGAGTAGGACTGTTTGTTATTTTATTTCATTTTAGTTTGTTAAAAAAAAAAAAAAGGCTTGTTAGATTTGTCAAGCCGAACTATAAAACTAATTAAAATAATTGCTCCCATCAAAATATTAAATTAAATAAAGTTGTAACACAAAATTCAAACTATGTACGGTTCTATTGAACTTTCTGGATGTAGGCATAATATTATAAGAAAGTTTTAACACAAAGTATGCTTTTAAGCAAGCTCATAGATTGGCTACACTTCTAAAATGCCAAATCAAGCACTGATTTTTTTGTCAAATAAAAAAAGTACTTACTAATGAGAGAGTACAATTCTAGTAAGAATTGGTAACTAAGACTTGCCATGTTTGTAAACTCCACCCAAAAGAGAGAAGATTTGAAAAATCAAATTACAAAATGTGGACTCATTCTGTATTTTGACTACATGCTTTAGAATTTTATATATTCTAATAATTGCATTTTAAATGGTTGGTGGTAGTGTTTACTACTAATCCACTGCTACGATCTGAGTCGCGTGATTCGTGTTAATGGAGTTTGTTCGATGTTTAGGGTAATCATAATTGCCTTGTGTAATATGGCATATGTTGAACAATGAATAGGGTTAAGTCTGAACTCAAATATGTAGGAGAATTGATTCTTTTATTAATTTACTCTTCAAACTTTTTGCGCATTCTATTTTTTAGATTCTAAAATTCAAAAAAATGAAACATATATTTTATACTTTAAAAATATATAATCTGAAATTTAGTAAAGCACGCGAGAAGCAAGTTGGATGTGATAAAAAAATTTCAATATGTAAAGCTCTTCAGACTGGATTTAATTTTTAATTTTTAACAAAAGTTCTTTGGCCCAAATATTGATGCTCTCTTTCTCAGCCAATGTTAAGTAAAAACATAATAATGTGAAGCATACCTGATAGAGAACAAAATTAGATCACTTATTTTTGACAACTTTAATTTTCTTACATTTATTCAATATCTAATTTTTTTTTCTGTTTATCTTTTTCTATCACATCATCAACATATTACATCTATTATATTACTCTATTTTCTCTCTTGTAACTAATGGTTGGATGTCTAAACATTATTATTATTTTTTTATTTAATATCATCATTTAATCAAATCAAACTATTGTTGTTGGAGACCCTTAAAATATTTATGGGCCAGGCTCAATATGAAGAAAACGTCTTTGTGTTTGTGGATACGCAGACAATAATGCAATGATGACGGTGATGATTATAGTCTTTTTTTTTTAAGGAATGATTATAGTCTTATTATTTTATTTGTTTCTAAATTCTAAAAAAATACTTATAATTATGAACTTTGTGTTAGGTTTGGGGTGCTTTTTAAACAATAAAAGTCATTTAACTCTATATTTGTATAAAAATCATTTTTTGATTAAAAAAATAATTTTACTTGTTTAGATACAATTATATTAAAATGATTTTTTTATTATAAAAGTACAATGGACGCTAAAAAAATGTAATGCACTAAACAAGTCTTACCTTGAAGCTTTCAATAATCCATGAATCCAAAGGAATTGACTTATGCAAGAACCTGATCGGCAAAAAAGTCTAGATGATTAGTTGACATATGCAAGAACGCTGCACTAAACCAATGAATAATATATTATATATTATTCATAAGTTTATAAATGTAGTTTATGAGAAAACAGTTTACAAAAATACAATTTTCGTTGGTAAGAATTTAAAAAAACTAAAAATAAAAGTTTATTTATTTGTATAAGTTCAAAATAAGCATAATCCAAATAGGCGAGTTAATAACTTATTTTCTACTTCTAATTGAATCTAAAATCCGTTTGTGGTTAAATATCAATTATTTCTAAATTTTCTCTCTAATTTTTTCATAAATAAATTAAAATTTATGATAACTCATTTTCACGGATGATTTGGCCACGACAAATTGAGATATAGGTGAGGTGTTAATACTCTCCCCGCAGCCAAACATCACCATATTTTCATTACTAGAAAAATAAAAATTAGGGAAGAAAATTAGTGATGGAAAAAATAAAATCCGTCATATATTTCTTGGTCGCAAAGTTTAGTGATGAAATTAGAGAGTGATTTCATGTTTTTCCTCACTAAATTTCTCTCACTAATTTTTGTTTTTTTAATAGTGTTTAGAAATGAGTCATGCATATAAAGTGATGAGACTTACATGAGTTTCATCCAATAAAAGTGTGAATGTTAAAAAGAGTGTTTGAAAGAGAGTGTTTGAAAGAGAGTGTTCTTAGCATTCGTCTAAAATAAAAATGTTATGAATACTTTATTTCTAACACCCTATCTAACATTCACACTTCTATCAAATAAAACTCATGTAAGTCTCACCACTTTATGCGTGACTTATTTCTAAAATATGATACCCACTTTATGAGTGTTAGAAAGAGTATAAGCAAGAGAGTGTTCATAACACTCTCATAAAAATTAAGTTGGGGGTTGATAACATGAGCGAAATAGTTTAAAATAGGATCAATGGAAACAAGGAAAGTGAGAAATGTGAGTAATGTTTTTTAATGGAAAAAAAGCAAATTCATTTTTTATAAAATGCTAAGAGGATAACAATATAGTATCATCTACTTATCGTGGGTATTTTGATATTTTGGGGTAGTGTGTGTGTATTAATTTGTCATCAAAAAATACAATATTTAAATGTGGGTTTTTGGCAAGTTAAAAAGTAAGATTTTGACGTGTTCGACCAAGAAACAAGTTTATGTGTGTGTTGTTATGTTGTTCGTATAAGTCATGAAATTTAACAACAACGAACGTTGTCTTCGAATACCCAAACATGTGACACTGTGTGTATTTTTATTGCAAAAAAATGTAGCATTTATATGAGAAGATTTTTTGCACCACAATAAACTTGAAGTTTAAGGTTTTAAAGAAGTGTGCAATATTCATGATTCTAACTTCATCTTTAAGAATCTGTGCAATATTCATAATCCTTATTATTGAGAATTGACTCTAAATTGATGAATGAAATTCGGCAAAAATCATTGCACAATTTAAATAAACCCGAACACGATTTTCTGTAAGTTATGGAGTTTTGGTTCGACAAAAATTGGGGAACGATTAGTAGAAATCGAGGCATAATTTTTGGATAACGTTCAGTTGTATTGTGTACGAACTGAAAATAGGGGCATGATTTTTCGGGATCTGGACTCTATATAAGACTTCATTTTTCATGTTTTGAGGTAGGTTTCAAGAGAGAGAAACTTGAAAAATAAAAGGAGGAAACTTTAAGGTTGAGGGTATTTGGTGAGGGTTCTCTTGAGAGCTTCTCTTGAGTTGGGAAACATTTGTAAACACCTTAGGTGAGTGAAAATCATTGAGTGTCTTGTTCATTGGCGAGATTGGGAAAAAGGTAGAAGTTAGGGTTTGATATTTGTGAGCTTGTTGAAATTAATTTCTTGTAACCATTTTATATCTCTTTGTAAAAAACTCATTGATAGTGGATTGGAGGGATCAATCTCTCCCCTAGAGTAAGACAATTTAGACTGAACTAGGTGAATATTTCTTAGTGTGTCTGTTTCTCTTCTCTTTTATCTTTTGCTTGTGATTTTGTGATTTTCACTTAATTCCTAGATTAGATCTAGGTTTGTTATTGTTATTGTTTCTTGAGGTTACTTTGATATTGTTTACTACTTTCTTTACTCCACAAATCTATGTTTATTGGTGTAAGATGTCAGCCTGAATTCACAAGAATTGGCGCCCACTGTGGCGAAATGAGTGAAATGGTTAAGTGAGTACCATGGGTTCAGAGTGGGACATCGAGAAATTTACCAAAGATATTGATTTTGGGTTATGAAAGGTAAAGATGAAAGTGATTTTGATACAACAAAAGTGTGAAAAGCTTTGAAGGGTGAAGTTACGTTACTAGTCACCAAGTCAAGGGTGGAGAAGACCGAGGTGGTGGATAAGGAAAGAAGTGTTATTGTTTTATGCCTCGAGAATAATATTTTTTAGGGATGTCGCAAACAGGGACGGATCCAGGAATTTCAATTAGTGGGGTCAATGTCGTTTATAAAAGGTATTTATAATAACCAATAAAGGATGACATCATTATCAAAATATCATTAAACAAAAAATTGGAGAGGTTACAAAAATCAAATTATTGTATTATTAAAAAATTGAAGACATCTAAATGTCAAAGAATTATAAAAAAATTGATTCTAATACAAGTATGAGTAAAATAAAATTTGGAACTTCAATAACACAACTACAAGGCAGAGATAAAAATGAAAAGAGATTTCTCTTCTTTCAGTTTCAAAGAATAAAAAAAAAATGATTCTACCTTCAAGAGTCCTTCAAACTTAGTTTGGTTGTAATTAGAGGATGATAAATAATAAACCAAGACACATAGGTTTTTTTTCCCTGACATTGGTTTTTTTTTTGTTTGTTATTTTTTATAATAATTATAGTGTGTTGTTGGTTGTAATTACTAGCCTTTAGTGTTAAGAGTTTTTTTCGAGAGGCAACTTCCCATCATCGCAATCATTTGCTTTAGATTTTGGAAAACATTCCATCTTGTGGTATTGTATTACAGTATAATATATTAGGGAACTTCTAGGATACACTCATAAAATAAGGTGTATCGGTACTTTTGCTTCATAAATCTATAAATTAACAATCAATTTTATGAAATAAATAGTTATTTGTCGGCATTTATATTTTAGAAAATATCATTTCATAAGAAAAACACATCATTCATTGTTTATAAGAATCATAGTAATTTTTTTACATGTTATCATATAAAATAATCAAAGTTCTCTATTATGAGCGATAAAAATTCAAAAAAAACTTAATTTTATTTCGTTGGCACTTTTGGTGAATAAGATTTAATCATTATAATAATAAATGATAAGAAATAATATTTTTCTTCAAAAAACAACTCATTTAACTCTAAATTTAAAGGTTTGGTGTACCAGTATACTCAAATATGTTAGGTGTACCGTAGAATTTGTCAATATATTAATATATAACAATTTCTCTTTAGCGGATTGAAAGGGCTTGTGTGGGGTCAACCATATAAATTAATTAGTTTATTGGTTAAAAAAAATCTTAAGATGTGGGGTCAGCTGCCCCCAATTAGTGCAACGTGCCTGTCGCAAAGGAACCTATCGCGACATTGATGTGGTCAAAGTTGGAGTCATTGTATATGATCAAGTCTTTGGCTCATATGCAATTCCTAAAATAACAACTCTGCTCATTTAAAATGGTGAAGTCAAAGGCCATCATGAAGCAACTAACGAAGTTCAACAAAATCTTTGATGATTTGGAGAACATTGACGTGCATCTTAAGGATGAAGACAAAGCTATACTCTTGTTGTGTTCTCTACCAAGATCGTTTTAATCCTTCAAGGATATCATGCTCTATGGCAAATAAGGCACTGCCACCTTGGAGGAAGTCCAAACAACTTTGAGAACCAAGGAGCTAACTAAGGCCAAGGACTTGAGAGCTGATGAAAATAGTGAAAGACTAAGTGTTTCAGGAGGGAATGGTGGAGTTAGAGGTAATAGGGGAAACTCAAAGAGTGGTAACAAGTCGAAGTATATGTGCTTCAAGTGTCACAAGATGGGTCAATTCAAGGGAGATTGTCCAAAGGACAATGATAACTCCGCGCAAGTTGTCTCCGAGATTATGAGGATTTAGGTGCTTTGGTGGTGTCTTGCTATGGAGATGAAGAAGGTTATATATATCACCTTGGAAATGATGCCTTATAGAGTGGCGGTTGTCTAGAGAGACGTTAAACACTCAACATCAGCCTGGAGAGGCGGTGGAAAGAATACTAACAGTCAGCCTGGAGAGGTGGATGTAAGAATACTCGTGATACATGCCTTAAAGGTAGAGTTGCAAGGTGAAATTCATAGTGGATGTATGCATTTTGAAGTTAAGGTAGAGAAAACTCAACTTGAGGTAGAGTTGGTGACACCGAAATGGTACGACTATGGAGACTGTGGGTGTTATGCTCTGGTTTTGAGCAAGGAAATCCTTCAAGAGAATGGAAGGCATTCCAACGTTTGAAGAATGTATGGCGTGAGTTATGGTATTGCCTTAAAAGACCATGGGTAATTAGATGCAAGTAGATCTTCAAGAAGACGGGAGCCGCTCCGTGGTTTTAAGAGGGTTTGGTGTAGACTTGTGAAACGACCTCAAATCCTAATGTAGTTGGGCGCAAGGATCTTCAAGATGGGGGAAGGAATATCGACGATTGAATAGGAAAGGGTTGAAGCTTGTGGAGCTACATGGTGTAATTAAGAGCAAGGGAAAATGAAAAGGAGAATGGTGGTTGATGGTTAAAGTTGCATCACCATCAATCTAGAGTCAAGGTGGAGAAATATTAAGAATTGACTCAAAATTGATGAATGAGATTCGGCAAAAAATGTGACATGATTTGGAGAAATCAAGGCACGGTTTTGTGCAAGTTTTGGAGTTTTGGTTCGACAAAAATTGGGGCACGATTCTCTGCAAACGTTTAGTTGTAATGTGTACGAACTGAAAATCGAAGAACGATTTCCCGGGATATGGACTCTATATAAGGCCTCATTCTCCATGTTTTAAGGTAGGCTTCAAGAGAGAGAAACTTGAGAAATCAAAGGAGGGAACTTTAGGGTTGATAGTCTTTGGTGAGGGTTCTCTTGAGAGGTTCTCTTTGGTTGAGAAACATTTGTAAACACCTTAGATCAGTGAAAATCATTTAGTGTCTTGTTCATTTGAGAGATTGGGAAAAAGGTATAAATTATGGTATGTTCTTTGTGAGCTTGTTGAAACTAATTTCTTGTAACCTTTTCTATATCTCTTTATAAATAACTCGTTGATAGTGGATTGGAGAGATCAATCTCTCCCTTAGAGTAATTCAATTTGGACCGAACTGGATAAACATTTCTTGGTGTGTTTGTTTCTCTTCTCTTTTATCTTTTTCTTGTGATTTTGTGTTTTCACTTGATTCCTATATTAGATATAGGTATGTTATTGTTGTTGTTGCTTGAGGTTACTTTGATATTGGTTACTACTTTCTTTTGCTCCATATGTCTAAGTTTATTGGTGTGAGATTTCAGTCCGAATTCATAACATTTACTTCATCTATAAAGTTGAGCCCCTGATAGTCTTTTAATATGCTATGATCATGGGAATTAAACGTACTCTTTATGCAAAATTTGACTCAGTTATCAATGCTCTTGAGAAAGCACATATGAAATGTTGGTCCTAGGTTTGACTGGAATCAGACTCACAAGTTGGTATTATGGCATTTACACGAGATATGAAAGTTTTTTGATGTTAAGAAATAGATGGATTAACTGCATCCATTTAATTCAAATGTAGTCACATCTTTAGAAAAGGAAATGAGTGTGTTTACAAGCTTATAAACAATGGTCAAATCATTCAAGATATAGAATGGTGGACTATTTGTTCTAATCTCATTACGGAAGAGTTCTTTAAAAATACATTTGGCCTTCCAAACTAATCCCTCCAGGTCCTTATAAGAAACAACTCACTTTTTAAGTTCGTTAAATAATTGATGTATTTGATCTATATAAGTGATGTATCTAATCTATATTATAAACCAAATACATCAATTATTCAATAAACCTAAAAAATATTTCTTTTTATAATAAGAACTAAAGAGAGTACAATTTTTTTATTCTATTATATATATTTTTCTTCTTTTTTGGGTAAAGTTTGATCCCCATCCTTTGTATTTCTCTGTTTATTTATATAATATAATATTAGATGATGAGTTAAATGACTTGTGAAATTTTGGATATCATTCACTTTGAACAAATGAAACAAACTCAGAGCTTATCACGTAACTTAGTTGATAGAGACATTAATTAACATGCAAGTGTCAGAATTCGAATCTAGGACACTCATTTAGCTACCATATTGCTTATTTAGTGTGTTGCAGGTTAGGATCACTTTAAACAAAGAAAACAAACTCAGAGCTCATTGCACTCATGTAATTTTTCTTAAAAGTGTCTAGACTGGAGAAATACTTTCTTAACAGCTACAGAGTTACTTGGACAAAAAACATAAATATAAAATGCTTAATTAACTAAGAAATTAAAGTGGAAAATGCAACTACACATAGAGACATTAATCGTAAATTTGGTCCTTCTAACTAAGAGTCACAATAATCCTTTAATCTATCGAAATTTTAAAACAATCTTTGATTGTGAACTTTTCTGATTAAAATAGTCATTGACAATAATATAGTCTCTCAATATTTACATAACTTTTTTTATAACGACTGATATGGTAATAAATAAGTATTTATAAAGATTTCCTTTAAAAAAAATATTTATAAAGATTAATATGACAAAAAGTAAATATAAGATAGTAGTATTAATAAACAAGTTTAACACGAGAGAAAACCAAGTTGCTTGGGCTTCAGTGGCAATGAGCTCCTTCCAAGGACGTATCTGGGGAATATTGGATTCGATTCCCAGGAAGAACAACGTGCGCATGTCTCTACGCATGAGCCAAATTAGTCGTCCACCATTGGTGGGTCAGAAACCGGTGTAAAAGCCAACAAAAAAAAAAGTTTAACACGAGAGATTATTTTAATCAACAGAGAGCAAAAACAAAGATTATTTTAAAATTTGGATATATTCAAAGACCATTTTGTCTAATACGAGACTAAAATGACTATCAGGAGGATTGAGTAAAAACAAGTAAGGGTAAAATACATTTTAGCCAATGACTATTCAATCTCACTCAGGAGCGACTCATCATCTTCTTAAACTCTTCAAAATTCACATTCCCATCATCATCAGCATCAACGTTTCCGATCATTCTCCGGCAATCACCAAGCGAACATTTCTCCCCCAACCGCCGCATCACCGCGTGAAGCTCTTTCGCCGAGATCAACCCATTCTTATCCAAATCATACATCTCAAACGCCTCTCTAAGCTCCTTCGTATCACCACCGCCGTTGTGCAACTCCCCGAATTCCTTCAGATCAATGTAACCGTCGCCGTTCCGATCAAGCTCCTCCATCATACGAGTCACTTCCTCCGTCGTTGTTTTAGATCCGAGCGCCGTCATCATCTCCTTCAGCTCCGTGCGTGAGATCTTCCCGTCGCCGTTCTTGTCGAATTTGTTGAAGATCTTGCGAACTTCTTCTTGGTCCATGGCCTGAGAAATAGAAATAGAAGAGTTTCTGATTTTTTGGTATTGTGATGTGTGATTTATAGGAACGTGATTTGGTCACGGAAACGCGTTTTTTAGGTAAAAAGCTGAAGAAAAAGTGTAAGTTTGAGTTGGATTAATTGCAAACGCGGTTTTTTGAGTGAAGTGAAAGTGAAATGAATTGAAAGCGAAGGAAAGTAGTAGATACTATGATATCCACCACAAGAAAACAGGAAGCGTGTATTGAATTATGGTTGGAAGTTGGAACACACGAGATTCATGATTCATTGCATGTTATGTTGTGCTGTGATTGTTTGTCAATCATCAGTGTTTGTGGTTAAGTTAAAAGTTGGTATGACAGATAATTATTTTTAATGTTTACAATTTTTTTCTGGGTACAAATATTACTTTTAAATTTTAATTATTTATTTTTTGGTCCAACAAAGGGCAAAGTTAAAGAAAAAGAAATAAAACTATATAGTTAAACGACATTCCAAATCATGAAGGCATAAATATGTCATCAAAAAGGAATATACGAAGATTATTAGGATGAAGCTTCAAATTATGTAAATTTACATGTCATCAGAGAAGAGTATTTTTTTTGAATCGACAAATATTATTAAACGTCATCCCCGCAAGACGCGAGGTATGGACGAAACAAGATACAAATGGTACCGCATATAGACGGTACACCATAACCACCTAAAAATACTCATGGAGATAAATCCACCAAAACACATCACCACCTAAAACATACTCCAAAAAAACACAGCTCTGTAAACACGGTATCCACCACCGCCCGTTATCACTACTCACCCACAAAGAACACACTCAAAATAAAACTCCCAAACCCCAACACCCAAGCTGAGCCACATTTCGAAGAGCACCTAACCAAATGATCATGCAGCTATCACAAACCTTGCGACCTCCGAACCACCGAAATAGCACAACACAAAACCCAAAAACCAACTTAAGTCAAAGAACTGACTCCCGATCTCGAATCAAAAGTGATCGGCCCACCAGACTATAGAACCAAATTAGCAGGGCACCCCTCGCCCCCGGTACACCAGAGAAAACCAAACCAAATCAAACAAAGATTGCAGCTAGACCCCGACTCTCGATCTCGAAGCCAAATGAACTGGCCCACCGAAACCCAGCACACAATATGTAAGAAGAAAGACATGGCATGCGAAGTTTAAACAACAAACAAATCACTACGAAAAGGCTCAACACAACGTGACGCGCACCCTCCAAAACTTCGTAAACACCTAAACCACCCAAAAAGCACAACCAAGAGCTAGAGACAACGAACATGGACTCGTTTAACAGAGGATGCCTCCACAGGAAATCACCTTAACAAAACTCGCCTCCTCACCTAAACAACACATGCCACCCCTTTAGGTAGGTCACGTCCGCAAACCATTCCGACACTCCAAACCTCACCAAGACAGCCCCACTAACCAACGCTACCACCTCAAATAACGTACACACAGTGACCGCCAGGGTCTGCCACCAAAACAAGCAAAATCTAACGATACACAGCCACCGGTGCGGACAACCACAACCACCACGATCCTTACGACAACAAACGATCTGGGAGTTCGTTGAAGGAGGATTAATCATGAATGAAATAGATGTCACCACGCCTGCAACCGTCGAAAACATATCACCCGTATTGGTACCACACAACACCCCCACATCACCACACGTCTGTCACCACCTCCGACCACCCCGTCGCCACTTACACCCCCACCGTACCACCCATCTACTGCCAACAAACCTTCGATTGCCGGACCTGGACCACTCAAAACTGCCCCACACATCACCACCACCACGTCACCACCCATCTCCTCCACCACCACACAAAGCTGCCCACACCAAACCTGAAGGACACACAGGCAAAACACGCAGCCACACCAGGGAGTGAAAACACACAGTTGCAGCTGCTGCTAACACCACCAGGCCTCCACCACCCCCCATCAGCACCACCACCTACCCACCAAAACAACCACAACAACACCACCGCCACAGTCCACCACCTCTCAACGGAGCAATGGCAGCTCAGCCACCACACAACCTCGAACCACCAGGAAACACCAACCCATCACCACCAAAGCCACCCAAAGCATGGCCTACTGACACATATTTGAGTAGTAGATCTGATGAAAAACGAAAGGAAAACGACGAACAACTTAGATTTGAAGCAGAACTGTGCAGCACCGGACGAACAGGATGCAACCACGAAAACAGGACAAAGAACCTTGAAAAAACGGACACTGGACAGAGCACCACAAGGGGAGGAGGACGACGCAAGGGGAGGAGAACGATGGTGCGGAGATGAAGTCTCATCGCACCACCACCGCCGACAGTTTACATGGTTCGGCCGAGATTTGGATTAAAAGGGAAATAAGGGTCGAAAACTTAGAGAGGTCAGAGAGACAATTTTTAGGGAGAGAAAGTGGTTTCCTTTTGAAAGTGTGCTATTAGAGAATAGTATCTAAAGTTCGTTGGGATGAGCCTTCAAATTATGTAAATAAAAAGACATGTCATCAACGAGGTCGAGGAGTATATGAAAATTGAAGATGGGTAACCCTATCTTAGAGCCAAATCTATATTAATTACACTATCATATACATCATTAATGGAATGAATCTAGATCGTAGATTTTTGCTTATAATAGTGATCGGAGAGTGTATATATCCACATGTCAACATGGAGCGCATTATAGGCTCCAGTTTTGTGGGTATAACTAACCAAAAAAATCTCATCGCTACCGCGAAGAAAACAAACACAACTTGAAAGGTTAATTGAGCTTTTTGTGTGTCTCATAGTAATTGAGCTTAACCCATCCTTTTGGAGGGCGCTTTCAACCAATGAAAATAATATCCCTTTGTTGAAGCCACCTAGTTACATAGATTTTTTTCACTTATAAATCTCCCTTGCCATCCTAAGGATCACATGAATTGAATTGTTGAAGCATTGGAAGCCCTTTTAAGAAAAAATGTTTTTGTTTCGCCACCACAAGTGCTAAAAATTAATTGCAAAAATTGTTTGTCACCCATCCTTGTGCACTCCCACCATAGTATTGTTCAAATAGTTGAAACTCTGCAAATCTAGGTTGGTTAAACATAGGGCTGTAAATGAGTCGATTCAGCTTGTTAGGTTCATTTTGTTTTGCTCAAATCACATAACTATATTAGATTTTTTTATGAAGCTTAAACTCAACTTGAATCAAACTCACAAACAACTCAATTTGGTTCGATAACTTGAATCACAACTCGGTTCGACTTGATAGCTCAAATCAAATGAATCAAGAAAAGGAAAAAAAAAAAAAAAAAAAAAAAAAA
>Ga0209282_1001376_pt1 | contig 13298 bp, 6 predicted proteins | sample Mtrugardesep15_FD_187529 | JGI IMG/M metagenome (GOLD analysis project Ga0209282, IMG submission 187529) | Root nodule microbial communities of legume samples collected from California, USA - M. trunc garden sep15 (SPAdes) (version 2) | ecosystem: Host-associated > Plants > Roots > Nodule...
AAAAATACCTGGTCAGAGTTGGATTGAGGTGAGAAAAAAGGTATACACATTCTCATCAGGGAATGTAGTCCATTTGGAACAAGGTGAAATTCGTGCGATCCTTAATGAATTGGCACTTCAAATGGCGAGTGTACATTATAACATCAATAGTTGCTTTCGTCAACCATATAATTCAGACGAATCAGAGATCTTACTTGTAGCAAACTGAGAGGGGCTAGATTTTCTTGTGCCATGCCTTTCTCTACCATGTACACATTTTAGCAATGTTTAACCGATTACATTTAATATATGCGTAGTACCTACAAATGTAGTGAAATCCAGTTTTAGTCCCTGTTTTTATTCAAAAATGTTGAGGTGGAAAATGACAGTCCATTTGGCATTACTAAGTCTGTGATTCTGGTTACTGAGTACAATGAACATATAGCTTGATAGGGGAGAGCAAGACAGAGATGGTGAAAGCAGCTTGCTACATCTTTGTTAAAAAGAACAATGGTTTTGTTGTTCTGGCTGTGAGTGTGCAAGATCCATACTATGTGGTGAAGGATCTCAGTCATTTGAAATGATACTAGCATGACTATACATTATCTATTATGCAATGTAAGATATCTTCATTGAGTTCATTCTATACATGAATACTCAGAAGCTACCTGCAGCTGATAAGGAGGAGAGAAATCCATTGAAAATCCCAACAAAATATAACATTCAAATGGGTTTATTGGTGGCTGATTGAGGGTAGCCAGTCATGGGACTCATGGGTGTTCAATTACTCAGGACATGTTACACATGAAGTGAACATGGATTAGATTGCTAGATAATTAGATATGATAATGTAATTTATCTTGTTGATCATGAGCACATGGGAAGAAATTGAATGATGAGATTAACATAACCATTTTTAAGCCAATAACACTTGGTAATGCTTAGTTGGTGCATTCCTACTCTTTTTCTCGTGAACTGAATATGTTTTAATGGTGAAGGGTATTACATATGTGGAAGATCATACAAATTTAATAACTGATAAATACACAAAAGGAGGGGTAGCAATTTGTATTTCATCTTGTGATGATGGTCAACTTGGCTATTGAATCCAACCTACGACTTTTTCTTAGATAGACGAAATGAAAAGTAATCATTGAAACTCACGAGGTTCGAACCTCGGTCACAACATCCAACCTAGCAATTTTGACATTTTTGTCACTTGAGTTTATATCCTTATATTTCAACAACAATTTATTTATTGAGTCACAATAATCTAATTTTTACAATATTGAATTATAAAAAGTTGTGGGTAGTCCTTAATTCGACACCCTTCTAAATAGTTACTGAATTTTTTGACATGATATTAGAGGTGTTTAATTAACTTGTTGCTAAATAGGAGAATGACTCGTTCTTAATAATTACAATTGAATTTTGGAATATTTTTGCAAACAATTTAAAATTTAATATATTCAACAATTATTATTGATAGTCTTCTATCCATGAATCACATTTATCCTAAACAAATCCTTAAAGTTGAATAAACAGCTACAATCTAATGTTAGGAATCTTACGCTCCACTCAACATCATTTGGTGATAGGATAAAACAACAAAATTTCTTCAATCTTCATTCATTTGTCCATTCCCGGGCAACATGATTCATCAATAAAATTATCAATTTTTATGACATGGAATATGATTTGTTTGAAGAGTGTCAAATGAATAAGACCAAATATTATTAAAATAAAGCAATTGTTGACAATCATAGTTCTTGTTCAAATTTAATTTGATATTCTCTCCAACTTTGCATACGTGTTTACCCAAAAATGTTTGTTTTTTTAATCAAGACATGAAAACAAAGCAACTTAGTTTTTATATTTGATCACAAACACAATACTTCTTACAAAGCCAATGAATGCAAACAACATATAACAAATTTTTATCAAGTTCAAGGTAAATTGTCTAGAGAACACTTGAACACACAACATATATATTTATGGCACACCCTCTTAATAACATAAGCTATAGCTCAAACACATCCCTTTGGCCTTCATGAGAGCAGTAATACTTGAGGAGCACTTGTAAAATACGTAAATACTAAAACGCTATTGAGCAATATAACACTATCCAAGCATAACACCGGTGTAATTTGAGCAGTAAGTGCGGATAGCTCAAACACCACAATAAGTCTGGATAGCAAACCGAGCCCTCACGCCTTCTCGAGAGTGATAATACTTGAGGAACTCCACATAATCAAAAGGCTTAAAGAGTAAAGGGTGCTCCTCATCCACCAGCTCCTTCGGAGCTTTTATAATGTACCCTCCATTGGGGTTAGAGAACAACCCTGCTGAATATCTTGCCTCATTCCCAGTCATCATCACCCGGTGAAATGGCGAATGCAGCCTCCCGTTTGACCATGCCTGCAAAGTTTACACGAGAAATGAAAATTTTCAACATAATTCAACAAATGCCATAATAATAAATTTCAACAACATGGTTTTAATGCATGTAACCACAATCTGGGCTGCGACATCAGAGATTTTTATGCGATCACGACGCTGATTTAAAACTTCATTAGTTACCAATTGATGGTTATTTATAAATGAGGAATAGTGAATGGAATTTACATGCATAGAATCACCAAGCACAACTACAAAACTGCCTGAAGAAGAAGGCTTGTAGCTTATCCATTGTCCATCTTTGGTCATCATCTCTAAACCTTCCACTTGATTTTGGTACAATATGGTCACAAAGTTCTTGTCAGCGTGTGGACTGAGGCCTAGTTTTGTGTCACTTGTTTGAGGGCCTTTGTACTTCATAACTCGGAGACGATAATTGGTTGAGTTCATGTGTTCCTCCATGTACTTTTCAACACCTAAACTTTCCAAAATCATCTTCCTAATAATCTGATCCAACTCAATTAGCTCCTCAGAGAAGGAATGTATGGTTTCACTGCAAAGGAAAATCAACTTAATAAGGGACTAATTAAAGAAATATTAGTTCCAATGATAAATAGGATATAAAGTTTACAAAGTTTTATAGCCACATCACTTTGAAGAAACTTGAGATATTGTTAACAACGAGTTTTTTTAGTAATGATTCGTCCTTTCAACTTTATGTCGCATCAATCTTCCTTAGTGATGAAACTTGTTAAAGACAAACTTTTTGAAGTTTAAAACTCTCTAAAGACTACCATTAAAGATGCTTGAAGAGACATTTTCGATGTTAGAGACTATTTTAAAATATTAACAACTTTAGGTTCTAATGGATGATTCAATCAAGATATAATGACGAGTACGTACCTAAATTTTTTGTTTCCATCCGGCCACAAGATATTGGTCATGCTTTTTACTTTCTCTAAGATATTTGCATCCTCAATGGCCATGCTCTCATAAAGTGGAACTACAGGATATTGACCAATATAGCCATCATAAGGCTTATTAGACACATTGAGTAGCTTAGTCTCTAAAGGGAGGTCAAAGAGCTCTTGTAGTGAAGTAAATATGGCATTGCGAAGGTCTAAAGGAACTTTATCAAAAATTGCTTCAAAGCAACCATACTCTACTAATGCCTTGTAGACTTGGGACTTCACTAACTCCCAATTGGGACTTTTGGCTTCCAAGTTGAGGTTATTGAAGTCAATTAGTGGAAGTTTTGGAGTGGTTTCTGAGCCCATATTTTCAATTTTCCTTCCCTAATTTGATTAATGCTAATGCTTAGTTTAAGCTAGGTTTGAACTTTGTGATTGGGTTATATAATATGTGTGCACTACATTGTAATAGTGACCTTGTTATTTATTTCTTGATTATTCTTTATGATTCTTCAAATGTTCCCTGGTAGAAGTAATCTTATTTTAAACGTGTTAGATATCAAATGTGTCTACCTCTCTTGATGGAAATTCAAATTTTAATTCATCAAGAGTTTAAATACTCTCTTAAAGAAGTAATCTTTGATTTGTCTCCCTTTTATTTAGACTAAATTCTCATTGATGAAATACTCTCTTATAAAGCTTGTTGATGACAGCGGGTAGTAAGAGGAATAATTTTGGACTTCACCAGAACCAAGCATATCAAGATTGCAAACTAAATTATTGGGGTTTTCATTGTGTGACAAGCTTCTTTAAATCTCTTAAAATTTGATGTTTGTAGTAAAAAAATTTTTTTTGATGATTATACAAGAAAGTGTATCGTATAAACATGATCAATCTAAAAGATTCAAACCTTATGACCAGGGCCGTCTTCCATAATTCAGAGACCCGGTTGTAATTTTGATAATTTTTATTTAAAAATTATTGAAAAAAATCCAACATCACTCATAGCGACAGACATCTAAGTTGTAGTTAAATCTACAAGTAAAGGTTCATACATGACTTCTACCTACAGACAAATAGACATTTAACAATGGACAATGCATAATTGACAACAAAATTATTGAATTCCAAAAGTTTATCTACCAAAAAATGACATCTAGTAACAAATTGTATCCGTAGGTACATGTTTTTTTTTTTTTTTCAAATTTTGAGGACCTACTAAGATTGAGGATCTAGTTGCACTTTCACAGTTATGGCAGAACATGATTAGAATCCTCTCGTGTTTGCATAAAACATGATAAAACAATGTGATCTAGGGTTTGCACCGTGATCTATACCTTTAAAATATTAGAGATGAGAGATTTGGAATTTGAATAAAATGGAGAAATGTTGTTTAATCTATCTTTGTAAACTAAACTTTTAATAATGGTTGATATTTTAAGCTTGAGTAAACATCAAATTTTGTACCAGAAAAAAAAGGACAATCAAAGGATGAACTATAAAATAAAAAATAAATTAAGGAAAGCACAACAATAGAATACTCTTGTCGGTACTTGACCCAAAAAAAAAAAAAGAATACTCTTGTCGGATCTTTGATGTCATTCATGCAAAGTTGTTTCCGGAGTCCGGACCATAGAAATCATTTAGTTGTCGTACAATTATTTCAATAGATAATGGTGTTAGACAAAATAATATTAACTTATGTAATAATTGTGCTTATGCTTATATTAATCAATTGCGTCAATTATGCTATATTTTGTCCAAATAAAAATTAATTATGTTGTCTCCCGCGAGCTTAACTCAATTGGTAACGCATAATTTATGCATGGATCGAGGTTCGAACCCCGGATATCCCACTTCTTCACACTTAAATGTGTGAGATCTAACCACCAAATTACCAGACAAAAAAATGTAATTATATTATCAACCCAAAAAAATAATTAATTATGTTATTTTTAACTTAAAAAAAAGGTTGGTTTGATTTCTTATGTGATCTAGACGTGTATAGACACCATATCAATTTAATGGGTTGATTTGATTTCTTAACAAAAAAAATAGACACGGTAATACTCAATATGTGTTTTTTTATTTACTGAAATAAATGATATTCATTCATTTAAATTGATGGAATACATCATAATCAAACACAAATCAACATTGTTAAAATCAAAAAAGATGAATATGCGAGCAAATGCACTACATCCAATTCGATCGTATAAAATGACAAAATGCCTATAAATAAATTGACAAAATTAAAGTGATCAAAAATGATGAAGACCTAGTCAATTGATTAAATATGTGATAATTTGTCGATCAAAACTAAACGAACACCAAACCAAAACGGAAAATCAACCAATGTCGCCAAGACAACGAATAAAGCAACTTCGTATTAAGACAACGAAATTATAAAAATAATAAATGAAAAAGCGGTGATTTTGGATTAAATGAGCATAGCTGTAATTTGTATTTCTAAAATTTTCCAAATTTTGCTCAGGTGATGGACACTTGGGTCTAATCTAATATTAAGGGTATCATCCAATAATTTATTTGTTGGTATACTTATCAAATGAATTTATTTTTCACATTAATATAGTGATTACTAATTTATTTTTCATAAGGTCTTGTACACATTAAGGTAAAACTTTTGGTGTTACTCCTATCACTCAGAACTAGCTTGTGTGTTTATGTAGAGGTGGGCATGGTTTGGATCGGGATGAAAACTGAACCGAACCAAACTAAACTGTTTGCTAAATTTAAAATAACTGAACTGAACGGAACTGTTTGTATTTCAAACTGAACTGAACTGTTTCAAATTACCGAACTGAATTGTTTCGTACTGAACCGAACTGTTATTATTGGTTCAGTTGAAAAAAATAAAAATAAAAACAAACGAAATTGAATTTTAGTTACTGAACTGAATTGTTTCAGTTCAGTTTCAGAACTATTAGTAATAATTTCGTTTTTTTAGTTCAGTTCAACAGTTTAGTTCGGTTTTCCAGTTTTTTCCCACCCCTAAGTTTATGTAGTATATTTATTTTTCTTTTCTTGAGAGGTAGTTTATGAAGAATATATATTCTTATTGGTTTAATATCTTATATGTGGACTAAACGATTCATACAATATAAAATTACTTTTTGAGAGGGAGAGATTACTAATAACTTGCTACTAGAGATTTTATGTGTCGTCTTTCAGATGTACTATTGCATTGTCCTAACACAAAAGAAAATGAAAGAAAAAAAACTTGTTGGTTCCTTTTCCCCGTAGGGAAAATATTCAATTCAATTATTTAATGGTTTTGTTGATTTAGGCCATGATCTAAGAATATTGTCCCTTCTTTTCTTTGGGCGGTGATTTGTATAACTTTTAGAATGTTTTAGGATGAGATAATTTCTACTCCCTCCGTTTTAAAATAAGTGTCGTTTTAGCCAATTGCACACAGATTAAGGAATTGAATGAAATAATCATTAGACATAACACTTTTACTAAAATGCCCAAGAAAAAGACAAAAATAAAGTTGCATTGAGAATTATGCAAGAGAAAAGTTAAAACATTTATTGAAGGTAAAGTTGGGAGAAAAAAATTAAAGTTGTATTGGAAATGTAAAGTGACATTTATTTTGAAACAAATTTTTTTTGTTAAAGCGACACTCATTTTGAAACGGAGGGAATAAGGAATTTAAAACTATGTTGATTTAATGTTTTATCTAAGGAATTTAAAACTTTTTTTGCGGCGTTCGAAATTAAAATCATTTACGTGCTTGTTTGCATGAATCAATAATGCAAGTGTATCATGATATCGTAGCTGAATCGCATTCATATATAACTCCTATAGGTTGTCTTTAGCCCAAAAAATATAACCTTCAAAAGCTCTACAAAAACAAAAGCAAATCACATAAGAATTTCAAATACTTCAAAGTAAAGGATAAAAATAAAAAACAAGTTCATGTATTGTGAATAAATTATGGGAAATGCTTATTTTTACGAAAATTGATTGCAAGAAAGGCACGAAGAAATCCTATAGTTGATTTTAATTTTTCAACCACAAACGACCGTGTATTAGTCAAACATTTAAATGCTCTATTCTTTGCTTATTTTTACTAAAATTGTTTGCAAGAAAGGCACGAAGAAATGTTTATTAAATGCTCTATTCTTTGCTTTCTTGGGCAAATGCTGGGTAAAGTTTAGCATCTCTCATAAATTAAACACATGTCATATATTTGTTTGAGGAATGTCAATAACACATTTTTTAACATACTCTCTTTAATTGGTTAAAATTCACATGAGTCCCACCAAATTACGTGGATTCCATATAATCTAGGGTAATGCTTAGTTTAAGCTAGGTTTGAACCTTGTGATTGGGTTATATAATATGTATGCACTACATTGTAATAGTGACCTGGATAATATTAAAAGGGTTATTTTACATTAATAACTCGTATACCCTTGAGCTTTAGTGGGATAGTACCAAATATATATATCGAAGAGTACTAAACAAATTTTAGGTTACTTTTAGTGTATATATAGGTGTATTCATATTTTTTCATGAATATCAAGGAATTTTCTTTATTATATTCAGCTTTAAAGAACTTTATTTATTTAGTAATTTATTATTCTTTATGATATTTTATAGGTTTTTTCTGTAGAAAAGTAATCTTATTTAAGATGTGTTATATATCAAATGTATCTACATCTCTTAGTGGAGATTTAAACTTTTATTCGTCACATTGTAAGAGCCTACATAATTTTATAGAAGTAATCTTTGATTTGCCTCCCTTATGTTTAGTAAGAAGAAGAATTTTGGACTTAACCACAACCAAGCATATCAAGATTGCAAACAATTATTGGGGATTTTGTTGTGACTCTCTTTGAGCTTCTATAAATCTCTTAAAATTTGATGTTTATAGTAAATAAAAAAAATGAGATTATACGAGAAAGTGTATTTTATAAACATGATCAATCCACAAGACTCAAACCATATGGCGAAACATGATTAGAATCCTCTCGTGTTTGCATATAGAGATGAGAGATTTGGAATTTTATTAAAATGGAGAAATGTTGGTTAATAATTTAAGCTCGAGAAAACATCAAATCTTGTACCATAGAAAAATGCATATTCAAAGGAACTCTTGTCGGATCTTTGATGTATTCATGCATAATTTGTGTCCGGACCACAAGAAATTAATTAGTTGTCGTACAATTATTTTCAAAAGATAATGCTCTTAAACAACATTATATTAACTTATGTAATAAGTATGCATATATTTTTGAACAAAAAAAAATAATTTATGCATATATCAATCCATTGTGTCAATTATGCTATATTTTGTCCAAATAAAATAAATTATGTTATAACCAAGTTGTTTGGGCTCCCGTGGTAAGGAGTTCCTTCCAAGGACTTACTCGAGTAATACCGGGTTCGATTCCTAGGGGAAACAACGGTTGACCTGTGTGTATGCCTTTACGCATGAGCCGGATTAGTTGTCTACCATTGGTAGGTCGGAAAACGGGCGAAAGTAAAATAAAATAAAATCATGTTCTTTTAAAAAAAATTGTTATTTGAAAATTAAAATATAGACAACGTATTACTCAATATTTTTTTTATTTACTAAAAATAATGATATTCATTCATTTAAATTATTAGTATACATCTCAATCACAAACTCAACATTGTTAAAAACGAAAAGAAAGAATTTGCGAGCAAACACACAACATTCTAGTTGATAGCATAAAATGCTTACAAATAATATAAAAAAATTAAAGTGACCGAAATATTCATGTATCTGAACGATGAAGACCTAGTCATTTGATTAAATTTGTAATAATTTGTCAATCCAAACTAAAGGAGCACCACATCAAAGACAGAAAATCAACCATGTCGCATCAAGACAGAGAACAAAGCAACGCCGCCATAATCATTTATTTCAATTCATCCCAAGTTTTAATGGATTTGAAATGCATAGAAGGTAGTCAAGTCCTAACTTCATCCCTTAGTGAGAAAGGGAAGAGTCTAAGTCTCATGACATCCCTAGAAACTCATTCCAATTTTATAGTATCACAATATTCAAGAAAAATAGATGTCCGTAAATCCGTTGGCAAACTGGAGAATTGACTTTGTTGTATCATAGGCAATAAACTAGGGTTTATTTCAAAATTGTCGGCTTCTACCGCCAAACACACAATATTCTTTTAAAGCATAACTTTCATCTATTTTAAAAGAAAATCAAAAGAAAATATTAATCAATAAGAACAACGGGTCTAAATTGTTAACTTTCATCACAATAATATAAGTATGCTTTGAACCAACAAAACATCTTATTTTCATAGAGAAATCATTGACAAAGTTTGTTAATCTCGATTATCCCCTCGAAGGAAACAATAGTATTTTCAAGTTTCAAATCCCTTGTTTTATCTTGTTGACCGGATACCAAACTTCCCCTTTCGATCCTTCACTTGTCTAGGATTATGAATCATATTGTTATTTGGCTTAAATATGCAAACCGTCCCTGTAATTTGGGTGCATTTTGATTTTCGTCCTTGTAATTTATTTATTTTAAATACATCCCTGTAAAAAAAATTGTTTTAAAAAGGTCCCTGACCCCACTTCATTGGTGATTTGGCAAGGTTTTTGGCCACGTGGCATAAATTGCACAGTCAGCAACTACCACGTGGCCAAAAACATTGCCAAATCACCAATGAAGTGGGGCCAGAGACTTTTTTAAAACAAATTTTTTTTTATAGGGATGTATTTAAAAAAAATAAAATTACAAGGACGAAAATCAAAATGCACCCAAATTACAGGGACGGTTTGCATATTTAAACCTTGTTATTATTATGACTATTCATCTTATATCTACTTCCTCTTTCAGTTCTTAGTTGATATCATATCATATGTTTGAATAATTATGACCAAATGATTATTTTATCTCATTGTGCTTATATGAAATTGTCACATAATGATTAGCTAAGATCAAACAATCATATCTACAATTCATAGCTAAAACAACATGATAAAATTAAAACTCTTTGAAAATCATAGCAACAAGAAAGAATTGGGATTTAAGAAAAGTTCATCATTGTGACTTCTTTCCACAATCCCACGATAAAGGATGTCCACACACAAGAACTCATCGTAGACAAAACAATAATCACAAATAACACATAAGGCAAGAAAATAAGAGAAACTATTGATCCAACAAAAAGTACATGAAGAAGAAAACCTAGCCCTCCTTAAGAGAAAATGTAAACTAAGCTAAATCTCCTTTTATAGGAAAATATATGTGCAGACTAAGCTAAGTTCAATGAAGGATGATAATCGCACAAAAACCATCTAAATGCCAAAACTCAAGGGATAGAGGCCTTACGTACGGTCGTAAGCATCATTACGGGCACTCATAATGCCCTATGATTTCTTGTGTTGGATCATTTGTCTTCTCAAACTTTTGGCTATGAATAAGTACTTATGACTACGGGCGTAATGACATTTTCTTGAATTTTCAATCCTTTGACCGTCAAAGCTTCAACAAAAGCATTTTTCTTCATCTTTCAATTGGTATAGAGTCAAATAGATACAAATTATGGTTATAATGACTTTAGTTTATTTGATTTAAGGATCAAGTACTGACAATTGAATTTGGTATTGATGTTTGGAGACGTTTACATATCATTTTCTTTTGCAATCCGGTTTCGCGACCTACGTTGGGTTCGAACCCCGGCCCCTGTATATAATAATGTATTGTCCCTACCAACTGAGCTATGCTCACGGGGACTGTTGTAATACCCTTTAAGAGATGATCAAGTGGTTGCTCGGTCAAGTATACGCTCCCAGCTTTTTGTACGTCTTTTTGTTTAATGTATTTTTCTTAGCTTAATTTTTTTCAACATATTAAAAATTTGTCATTGTCCATTAATTACATTTATCCTAAATATCCTGGTGTTGTTATTTTGTCATATAATCTCTACTTTGGACTCAATAAAGGGACACAGTTTACAGATTAGGAATCTTAATTTCCACTCAACATCACTTGGTGATAGGATAAACCAATAATACCATCTTCATTCTTTTGTCCATTCCTTGCCAACATGATTCATCAATAAAATTGCACATTTAATTTAATTAATTGGTAAGTTGTGATGTCTATTTTTATGACATGGAATATGATTTGTTTGGAAAGTGTCCAATGAATACGACCAAGTTTTATTATTTTAGAGCAATTCTTGACAATCATATCTTGTTCTTGTTCAAATTAATTTGACATTATCTTCAACATTGCATACCTACTTAGACATGAAAATATTTGTTTTTTAATCAAGACATGAACACAAAGCATAGTAATTTTATATTTGATCACACAGCACAATATTTCATACAAAGCCAATGAATGCAAACAACATATAGCTCAAGATAAATTTTCTGAAGAACACTTGAACACACAACATATATATTTATGGTCCACCCTCTTAATAATACTCCATAAGCTAGCTCAAATGCCACAATAAGTGCGCATAACAAATTGATCCCTTTGGCCTTTTTCAGTGTAATAATACTTGAGGAACTCAACATGATCATAAGGCCTAAAGAGCAAAGGGTGTTCCTCATCCACAAGCTCTTCTGGAGCTTTTATAACGTACCCTTCTTTGGGGATAGAGAACAACCCGGTTGAATATCGTGCCTCGTTCCCACTCATCATCACCCGATGAAACGGCGAAAGCAGCCTTCCGTTTGACCATGCCTGCAAAATTCATATAGTTCGATAAAAAAAACATAAATTTTAATAATGTTGTCAGAGATATCAAAGTTTTGATGTCGCGGTCCAGATTCTAGTCACATATATATGCATATGTGACTGCAATATAAGTCGCGACATCAAATTCCTAACCGATAAAAAAACATAAATTTTAACAATATAGTATTAAAAATGCATATGTGACTTCTTCATGCGATCACCATCAACAATGAATTAAAACCTTATTAATTAATTAATAATTGATAATTTGTTCTTGATAAGGAATGGTTAATGAAATTTACATGAATAGAGTCACCAATCATAGCTACAAAACTGCCTGAAGAAGAAGGCTTGTAGCTTATCCATTTTCCATCTTTGGTCATAACCTCTAAACCCTCCACTTGATTTTGGTACAATATGGTCACAACATTCTTGTCACTGTGAGTGCTGAGGCCTAATTTTGTGTCACTTGTTTGAGGGCCTTTGTATTTCATAACTCTGAGAAGGTAATTGGTTGAGTTCATGTGTTCCTCCAAGTACTTTTCAACGCCTAAACTCTCCAAAATCATCTTCCTAATAATTTGATCCAACTCTGTTAGCTCCTCAGAGAAGGAATGTATAGTTTTGCTGCAAAATTAAAACAAAATAATAAGGGGTTTATTAAAGAAATATAAGTCCTCCAAATGGTGACAGATATACTTTTTTAACTTAGGTTAGGACCTCTCGAAAGACTACCACTGGAGATGCTCTAATATGATTGAAGAGAAACTTTCAAGTTTTAAAACTATTATAAAATATTTATAATTTTATCGTCCAAATCGATAGTACTCTATAATTTTAAGGATTAACTTTGATGATTTACTATAAGAGAACGCTAAACAGTGCCTCAGGGACATTGATTAAGCAATCAAAACAAATAACTTTTTTACATACCTAAAATTTTGGTTTCCATCTGGCCACAAGTTGTTGGTCATACCGTCTACTTTCTCTAAGATATTTGCATCATCAATGCCCATGCTCTCAAAAAGTGGAACCATGGGATATTGGCCAACATAACCATGATAAGGCTTCTTAGACACATTGAGTAGCTTGGTTTGTAAAGGGAGATCAAAGAGCTCTTCTAGTGAAGCAAATATGGCTTTGCGAAGGTCTAAAGGAACTTTATCAAAAATTGCTTCAAAGCAACCATACTCTACTAATGCCTTATAGACTTGGGACTTCACTAACTCCCAATTAGGACTTTTGGCTTCCAAGTTGAGGTTATTGAAGTCAATTAGTGGAAGCTTTGG
>Ga0209282_1001377_pt1 | contig 13297 bp, 8 predicted proteins | sample Mtrugardesep15_FD_187529 | JGI IMG/M metagenome (GOLD analysis project Ga0209282, IMG submission 187529) | Root nodule microbial communities of legume samples collected from California, USA - M. trunc garden sep15 (SPAdes) (version 2) | ecosystem: Host-associated > Plants > Roots > Nodule...
AATTTATTGTAATTTTAGAATTAGTAGTAGTATTAAATAAGGGTATATATGGAAAAAAATAATTAATGTGTGTTGTAATTTGAAAAGGAGGTTATATTTAGGGATAAAAAAAAACAAAAGGGAGGTTATATTAAGGGACGGAGGGAGTATTTTATAGTCAAGGAAGCACTTCTTTCTCTCAAAAAAAATAAAATAGGAAGCACTTCTTGCTTCAAAAAGAAAGGACTTCTTGTAAAAATAAAACAAAAGTAGAAAGGACTTCGAAAAGTACAGCATGTGAGCAAATTAAAATAATGTGTTGCGCGCGAATCACATGGATATTATTATAATCATTCCTTCATAAATAGCACATATTTGTATGAAGATATTTTTTGACACAAGTAGTTGTAGATATGTAACTTTAAAGAACACATATTGATTTTTCCCCTAAAAAAAAACACATGTTGAATTTCAACCGTAGATTAATATTGCAAGGACAGTTGTATTAGCATAAGCAAGTATTTTAAAAATAGACATTAGTATAAAGAGATCACACAGTTTTGATGTGACTTTTTTCTTTTATTTTTACATTTCATTTAAACTATTATTTTTTTTCATTTAAATTTGGTTAAATTTTACTTCAATAGAAATCATAATAATATAACAGAAAGCTTTTGAACATTATAAAAACAACTTATTTTAATCTTATTTGACAAGTCTCATTAAGTGCAATATAAAAATGGACAAACAGACACGTTAGTGATCGTTTTTTTTTGTCAATACTATATAATGAATATAGTCTATAACATCTAACTCACATGAAAATGTCGATGTTGCTAAGTTGCACACCTTCACTTAAATTTGAACTCATATCCCATATTTGTCTGTGTGTGTTTAAGTGATGTTTGTCACTTCATCTACGTACAAATATAGACATAGAAGTAAAGGTATAGATAAAAAAAAATACTTAATGAAAATATTTTAAATTTTAAAACCACTAAATATTTTTTATCAAAAAATAGTAAACGATAGATTTATCTAGTTATTAACAAGTTAAAAGGTTCTAATTTTTTTTTAAAAAAAGTTGTCTATAAGGATTCAAAATTTATTTTTATTTTTAATAAGATAAATTTTGGGCTCTCACTGTCTCACGTGATTACTGGGATTACTAAAAAAACAAATTTTGCCCCTCACCCCCCAAAAATAAAAAAATGAAACACGTCTATTTAGTGGATTTTGTAAAACTGCTCTCGATCATTTCAAGTAACTCAGTTGACTTTGGGATACCATTTGTGTATAATTGGAATATCAATGTTATTTAACATTGATTAATAAAAATGTGTCATGTAGCACTTGACATGCATATTTTTTCTCTTTCCTCTTTAGACATTCCTACGTGACACACCTTCGACTTTGTCATACATATCAATGCACAATTTTGATCTTAAATAACTTTATTAATCTTTTAGAAAAATTTAAATTTTTTTGTTATTTTGAAAATACTCATCGAGATGAATCCAACATCATCTTATATGATATTATTTATCTTTGTATATTAGTAAAAAAATATGGTCAAAGTATATTAAATTAATAGTGCATATTTTTAAATAGATCATCTATTGTAGGACGAAGGGAGTATAAAATGCCCGTTGCTTTTCAGTTTAATTACACGTGTGAATAAATTATAAATCTAAATGAACCATGATTTGGTGACAATAGATGTTAAACTTTAGTTTGGCATCACATTATTTTGTGATCCAATGTAATAGCTGCAGTGGTGGCGCATCATCATTGTGTGGTTGTTTATTACTAACGTTCTGTTTTGGGTTTGGTCATTCAACGATGGTTTGGATTAGTTTAAAGTTGCTACCATCTACGACAACTGTTGCTAATTCTTATAAACGAGCATGATTCTGTGATTGGAGGTTCGTTTGTATGGTTTCTTTGAGCCACAAGTTTGAGATTTGACGGTGGTTGATGTTTTGTGGTTTTGAAATCTCTTTCTAACTCTTTCCTCTTCATCGAATATGTGGCGGTCTTATGGTGGTCGTGAGTTTGTTTGATGTTTGAAGGTGTAAGTTTGTGGCGATGTCGCCGCTATATTGCCTTGCCTTGCCATTTAAACTGACTATGAGCTAGAAATGGCCATGATGCTTACTATGTGTTGCAACATAGTAAATTGTACGTGTTGGAGTTATGACCCTTCGAGCTTGGACGCAGACTCATTGAATTGTGCATCGGTGTGTGAAGTTTTACTTTGAATTGTGATTTGTTGTTATCATACCATTTAATTCTTTTTTTTTGTGGCCGGGGTTCAAACCCAAAACTTTGCATTATTATACATTATCTTTACCAACTTAGTTAAACTCATGATGACACATTTTAAATTGTTTTGCCGTACTATTACCCACTTGTTAAAATAAAAAATGATATTTTGCATATAAAAAAAACATATAATATAAACAATTTTTATATCAGTACATAAAAATTTGTTTATGTGGGTAGAAGCAAAACAAACCACTTTGACCAACAAAAAAAAAGTAAAAAAATCTCCAACAGATGTGGTGTTAATATTTAACGATCGAAGAACATTCTACGAACTTTTGTATATAAAAACTTTAGATTAATGTTGATAATTTTTTATTTAATATCTTTAAATATTTTCGGTATTATTGATATAATTATTAATATAATTATATTTTATAATCATTATAATGTTTTGCGATCCATGCATATGATTTATTTTAAAAATAAAAAAAAAAAACTTGCGTATCATTTATATTAGAACAGATGGATTAAGTCTCATAAGTCCTTGCTTAACTGACAAAAATGTCGATGTTGTTTAACCAGACATCACGATTGAGGTTCGAACCTTAATACCTTTACTTTATGTGTGTGAGTTTACAACAGTTTTGTCATTTCTTATATCTACCAAAAAAATACATGGAATAACGATTGTCATTTTCATTTATTTCCCCCTCCTCCCAAATACAGCTAAGATTCGTGATAATAATTGACTTATGTGGCGAACCAGACTATCATAAAGATTTGCTTCTTCCTTAAAATATGTTATCGTTGTAGTTAATAATGGATATTCGGTCGCTGTAAAAAAATTATGGATATTCGATCTGGTAGTTGCAACTAGCTCCAAACAGAAAAAAACAATGCTAGCTATTAGCTAAGCAACCCAAATTCTCTTTTTATTCTGCAAATTATTCAATTATTTTCTATTCTGGGTAAAGAATTAAAAAACTTGCGTTGAAAAGAACAAATAATCTTTAATAGATCTTAAACAAATTTCATAGAAATTATAAGAATCCAGAATGTAAACCATTTTACTTTTTTGATTTGAACTCGGAACATTTAACTCTTAATTCGTTTAATTTCTTATTCAACCATATACGTTACCAATCTTTTTAAATTAATTATATATATATCGGTCACTTCTTTTAAAGTATTAGCAAAGCTATTTAGCGTGAATGGCAAACTCATGAATCACATGACCTTTTTTCAAGGAGTGAATCACATGACTTGTTATGTTTTTTAAGTGATAATGTTTCAATAATCAGTTTGGTTTGGACGTTATTTAACACTTTTCAAGTCCCAATGAACATATGCCAAGATTTTACAAAAACTATGTCAAATGTGCTGAAATGCGGTATTCCACGAGTTATTATCCTCTTCATTTAATTTTTTTTTCATTTCTACCATTTGGAAAAATATAGACATATAAAGTAGGTGGTATGTCATATCATTAAACCAGTCTCACTATCATTAATTATTTTTAAGAATTTTTGTGTCTATATTTTTTCAAATAGCTAAAATGAAAAAAAAATTAAATGGAGAGGATCTTAACTCGTATTCCACTACAAAAACAAACATACGGGAAGTACTAACTATACTTATGTTAATTTTATTCTTACACTAATAATGATGTGTAAATAAGTAAGTGAATCACCTCTAAACAAAAAGTGTGAATCAACCAAAGATAATGGTATATTTGGCATTTGCTTTTCAATCCTCCTAGAAGTTATTTATTCGTTTGAATAAATCGACTTAAAACTAGAATTAGATCCTCACAATTTATTTATCGGCCGATCTCTCTCAACGAAATAAATTCAGTCATCGAAATTTATTTATTGGTTAATCTAATGGGCAAAAAGACTAAAATGTCTAACTTATTAAAAGAAAACATACTAAGGGAATGATTTGGGTCGATGATTGTCCCCAACAAAGTTTGAACTTCGAGATGTGGAAAATCGGGTGGATCCTTGTCGTCGAAGGAAGATTGAGATCGTAGGAAACGAGTCCAATACATTAAAGGATCTAGTAAGGGTCGTAGAACCATTTTGCCGACTTGTGAGACACACTACAGTGGACAAAGATTGTGCGGTAGTTAAGGTTGAGGAAAACTCATTGACCCATGTTGAAAGACTTGTCTTGGTGATAGAGATTAGCTTGACGTATCTCACCATTATGAACCTTATTGAGATTGATTTTCAGGAGGCGTAGATGTGGTGTTTGTGAGTGAGAAGTTCATTGAACATTCCTATTTGGGATTTACCATGGCCGCCCCTGGCATAGAACGGATGTGCGACGTTCTAGGGCCCCAATTTTTTATAAGGGGTGTAAATAGTAAAGCTAAGGTTATAGGTGGGGTATATGTATCAAATCATATTGTGGGCCCAAATCCAAATCCTTATCTTAGCCCAAATCTTAAAAGCTGACAAAAAATTCTTTTTGTACGATTGGAAAGACGGATGGAAAAAGAAAAGATTTATGCTCTTTACCCAATAGCTATTGCTTGCTTCCAACTGAACTTCCCAAAATAACCCTATACAAGTGTTAATTTCAGCGTGAGTTAACTGAGACAAGTGTTAATTACCAGTGTGAGTTAACTCAGGCAAGTGTTAATTCCAGTGTGAGTTAAGTTGCGCAGCGCATGTTAAAATGCGCATATTTTAACACTTGCGTTACTTAACTAACATATGGATATTTCTGGTATTTCAGTTGGGCGCGAACAAAATGTGTTGAGGCAAGAGCAGAAATCAAAAGAAAACTAGAAAGGAAAACCAAAACCCATACAATTGCAAGGAATAAGGAAATTGTTAGGTAATCGTTATTGCAAGTCGCTAAGTCCTGATATGAAATTGCAATTCCTTAAAATTGTTTCAGGTGAATTGTCTTCTTAAAACCAAAACCCTTTTTTATCATTTCAATTTATTAATACTTGTCTCCTTCTTTCTTGCACTGTGAAATTAAATCATTCTCGCCAATTCTCGGTTTTATTTTTGTCTCAATGCTTAGAAGCTTAGCCGACACTACATATATATGATGATTATGAAGTATAAATTTGTTTCAATACATTAATCTTGTTTCTAGCTTTCGGCTTTCTAATTGAAGTATGTTGTTTCAATACATTAATCTTGCATTATTCAATAAAAGTGTTAGGCAATTTTTTTTTATCATAAATGTGATAAAACTATTGATATAAGTGATTAAGTGTTGAAATACTTTTATATTTTGGTGTTATTATTGTTAGGTGTTAAAATTTCAGTCTATTAAGTTCTATATTGTTCTCTGCTTCTATGGTTTTTTCTTTATTTGTTTTGATTTTTATTGAGTATTTGATTAATTTTAAGATGTTACCTAAACATCTATCTAGTAGTGAACAACGAAATGAAGAACTAATAAAATCACAACAAGGAACTCTTGATAAATTTGGAAAACATTCCTAATGATGTGTCAAATTTGGAAAACAACAACAATGATAATTTGGATCAGGAAAATGAAAATGAGGAAATTTATGATAATTTAAATGTTCTTAATGATGTGTTACATGCATCTAATATTGAAAATCTCGGTGATGATTGTGAACAAGAAAAATCCTCATTTTGATATTTATGATCTAAGAAATTGCGAGAATCTTGATAACACATCAACGGATATTCTAGTTAAAAAGGGACCTACTAAGAAAATGAATCTTAATTTTCCTATTTACAAATAATTATACATTTCTCATATGCAAATTATTCAAAAAATTTATGCAATTGTGCAATTAGCGATCAAAATGGCTAGTTTATTGCAAAAATGTTGACAAAGTAAATTGTTTTTGTTGTAAATTGTTTAAATCTTCTACTTCTAGTAACTTGAGTTTACCGGCTAGTGAGGGCTTAAATGATTGGAAGCATATTAGTCAAAGACTCAGACAACATGAAAATGACGTCGAACATATGACTAATATGAATACTTGGTATGAATTGAGAATGAGATTTGATAAAACTCAGACAATTTATAAACACTTGCAAGAAGCAATCGTAAAAGAGAAAGAGTGTTGGAGATAAATTTTACATAGAATATTTTCAGTTGTAAAATGTCTTGCTAAGATAATCTTGCATTTCGAGGATCCACAGATAAATTAAATCAAGATAGTAATGGATATTTTCTTGGATTGGTTAAAATAATTGCAAAATTTGATTTGATTATGCAAGATTATGCGAGACGCGTTTAGGATCATGAAATTTATCACCATTATCTTGGACATAAAATTCAAATGAATTTATTTTTCTTTTGTCACAGAGTGTTACAAGGCCAATAATCAACATCATTAAAGAAGAAAAATATTTTTCAATAATTCTTGATTGTACCCCTAATTTGAGTCATTAAGAACGAATAATTCTTATAATTCACTGTGTGAATATGTCAAATAATACAACAAAAGATTGAGGAGTTCTTTTTAGGATTTTTAAATGTTGATGAAGCACCCGGGTTAGGACATTTTAATGAATTACTAAATGTGTTAAAGACTCGTGGTCATAATGTTGATGATGTGAGGGAAAAAGGTTATGATAATGGTTCCAATACAAAAGGAAAGCACCAATGTATTCAAAAGAGATTTCTTGAGATTAATCCTAGAGCATTAATATACATGCCATGTGTTCGTCATAGTATTAATCTTACTCTTGATGATATGACGCACTCTTACAAGAAGGCTATTTCTTTTTTTGGAGTTATTCAACGCTTATATTCATTGCTTCCGGGATCTATAAAAAGATGGAAAATTTTGCTTAATAATGTTCCCGATTTAACTATGAAATATTTGGAAATGTCGAATTAAGAGTGTCAGAGCCATTAGATTTCAATGTTCCCATATAAGATTAGCTATGTCGAGATTATATGAATGTTGTGATAACGCACTAGAAAGTTATGAACTTTTGCTTAGTATGGTTGTTTGGTATGATATTTTATTTGCTATTGATACAGTTAGCAAAAATTGCAATCTAAGTCTACGTGCATCGATGCTACCATAAAACAATTGAAAAATATCGAAAGGAAGGTTATACAAAAGTATTGATTTTGCAAAAAGTGTTACAATTGAAATGAATGTTGAACCCATATTTTCAACAAAACGTCGTGTGATTAGAAAAAGTATTTTTGGAGAGAATAACGAGGAACATGAAAACTAGTCACCAGAAGAATAATTTAGAGTTGATTGTTTTCTTATGGTTGTTTATATGACAATTACTTATTTGAAAACTAGATTTGAAGAGTTGAATACATTTGAAAGTATCTTTGGATTTTGATATGATTCACAAAAGTTAAAGTTTTTGTATGATAATGAGTTAAAAGAATGCTGTGTTAAATTTCACTCAACTTTTTCTCATGGCAATTTATCAGATGGTGATGTTCACGTCTTTTCTCATAATTAAAAGTGTTATAATCCACTTTGCCAACTGAAACAATGGATACCAAGAATATTCTTAAATTTTTCATACTTTTAAATTGTTATCCGAATGTAGCAATTGCTTATAAAGTTTTATTGACGGCGCATGTGACTGTAACATCTATAGAAAGAAGTTTTTCAAAATTGAAGTTGATCAAAACCTACTCGAGGTCATCAATGTCACTATATATAGATTGAACGGTTGGCTACTTTGTCAATTGAGAAGGATATGTTGAAGAACATTGATGTTGATGTCATTATAAAGAATTTTGCATCTCAAAAATTTGATAAAAAACCTCTTATGACTTCACGAGAAAAGAGAAGGTTTTTTTGGATATTTTGTGAAACTATTGTATATTCTCAATGATAGTTTATATTTATACGTCCTCATTTTATTAGAATTGATTTCTTTAGAGATAGGTTGATATCCATACATATAATTTTACTTAGCTTTGTTAGGATTATTTCGGCCCAAAACTTTTTTTTGTTTTTCCTTTTTATTAATAATATATAGCATGAGGAGTATTTGACACGCGGTGTTTTGGGATGCCAACATAGCTTGGATGTCAAAACATCGTATTTTGGTGACCTGAGGTGCCAACATAGTTGGGATGTCAACCACCATGACTAATGCATATATCATTCATCGTTTATCAGAATAAGAAAAAGTTTATGATGCATTATATAAGAGATCTTTTCTCATACTATGCCTAAGACCCGTAAAGCGTTAGGAATGACCCTGACCATCTGTGTTGGTGACTAGCAATGAAGGTGTACGACCATACAATACTTTGAAGGACGTCATTCGAACGCGGAGTGAGCTGAGGTGTTGTACTAGAATTCCGTCAGTGGAAGAATTTGGCTCAATGTTTTGGTGTGTCACTGACGAAGCAACGAAAGTAAGGGGGTCCAAAACTATAAAAGTATAAAATAAGGGGACCAATTGTGCAAACTAGGGAAAATAGGATGACCAATACTCCAATTAACAAAAAGTTTTAAGACAAATTTTACAAAATCGAGGGAACAAGGCACTTTTAATGGGGAAGATTTAACTATAGGGCTCTATGGACATAAGCAATAGAAAGGCAAATAGTGAAAAATAATGCAAGGAGCATTACCTTTCCTGTAAGCAACTCCCAGAGAACAATTGCAAAGCTAAAGACATCGGCTTTGTGATCACATGGTTTATGCTCAATAACGTTCCATATGTCAAAGTAATCACAAATTAGTTGTAATTGTTTTCACAAAAACAAGAATAAACTACACAAAACTAAGAAGATCAAAGAAAAAAAACTAAAGAACATGACAAAAAGACTAAAGAACATGACAAAAACTTACGTCGTTCGGTCAATGTGACTATGTTACCAAAAGTCAGATTCTTATTTTGATAGAAAGAACATATACAAAGAGTTCGTAAACCTTCACATTTTTCTTAATATTTTGAGTTCAAACATTATCGATTTGCAAGTTGCATAAGCAACCAAAAAAACCGAATATCATGTTAGCTTTAAACATATGTTCAGCTCAGTTTCAGTTATTAAATTTTCGGCATAAAAAGCCTTCATTCTCATTCAACCTTGTCTAACGTTAGTAACACACTTTTTTTTTCTTTCAAAAACATGATAGCTTACATTTATTTTAACACATTTTTTTTTTAACATTCACTCTTTATTGAATGAATACATAAATGTCCGACCATTTTATGTAAAACCCATGCTTAAACTAATGTGACGTATATGTATTACACCAAATAAAGAATGAGTGTTAAAAAAAGTATGTTAAAATAAATGTTGATAACATTACACACCTCGAAAACCATCCACCAATAAGTTCTACAGTAATTACCGTAATGATTACGCACTCTGGCTACAACGAAATCAACAACATGAAAAGTTTTTCAAAATGTAGACACAGTACTCAGTAGCATAAGTTCACACCATACAGCTCATAAAATCAACTATAGCTAAACTTTGTAGAGCACTACTAAGTAAAGGCCAAAACATAATGCAGCAGACAAAAATGTTAGCAGAACTAGAAAAAAAAAATAATGCATGTTATTTTCAAAGTTAGATCATTAATGCACTAAGTTTTGAGTTCCTCGAATTATCAACTTAAACTGTGCAAACTCTACTTTTAAATAACTTTGTTTTAATACGTTATACTTAATCAATTACAAATTTACAATAAAGTATTGAGTCCAAAATTTAAGTAAACATATGCCAAGATTGCTTCAATTCAGTTTTTAAAATGGATCACTTGTCGAAATTCAGTTTTTAAAATAGATCATTTGTCGAGAAATGAGTAGCTTATTTGATTGAGCTAAAAGATTAAATGAATTAAAGAGTTAAATATCCCTATGATGATATGGATTGAAAGAATATATGGTTTTTAAAAGGGAGAGAATCCTACTAAGGACATGCGGGTTCACTGTGTTTGATAATTGTTGATTTAATAGAAAGAATATTGGTTTTGTTGGACTTTTTATTGTTGGTTCGTTTAGAAGGTACACATCATATATGGGGGAATATATATCCCCATTTTTTTTTTCTTAGGTGAAAACTAAATTTTCGAATAGCAAGACTATGCACATCGAGATATCGTATGAAAATATTCGATTAATTTTTTTGATAGAGATGATCAAAATTTATTGATTATTTACTAAGTTGATCAATACACCAAAATAAACTATGAACGTGGTAAACCAATTAACCAAACTTTAACAACAACAAAAAAACAGATATTAAACTAAAAAATACGAAATTCACCAAAATGCTATTTTGATTCAAAACCTTCAATTGCCTTCATCTTTGGTTCTTGAAACTAATTAAGAATCACTTGAATTCACCAATTCAAACCCTTGATCTGAACCAATCAAACTCCTTGATTTTCATAGATCATTGTTAATAACCATCAACCTTGCATGAACTTCGCGATGAAAAACCCCCAAAATCCCTTTTGGAGGTGAAAGTTTAACCAATCTTTACTTTAGGTTCATAATTTCCCCAATTTTGATAAGTGTATGATTTTTTGGGGTTAGGGTTTTGAATCTGGAGGAAATTTGAACATTGAAGTTTAAATTGAATCATATGGATTATTGAGTTTTTTTTTGCCTTTTAGGTTTGATGATGAAGGGAGTCGATGAAGATGATGAATTTTGTTGGAATTCTAGATTTTAGTAACGAAGGGGATGAAGTTTAACAAATTTTCACCCAATTTAATGGAAATGGTTTATTCGAGGGTGGAAGGTATAGTTAAGGGAACAAAATGTAACAATGATTAGTTAAGAAACCTACATGAAAACATTAAATAAGTTAAAGGACCAAATATCCAATTTAGCCAACCTATAACATTTTGTCCATCAAACATTGTGTAAGACAAAATTGTTCAATACTTTAAAAGATTTTTATGTGTTGTTATGTCTTGTCGGTTCAATACTTTCTTTTTAACATATCAAATGTGTCTTATGAAAATAAGGTAGTAAGGACATAAGAAGACGAAAAGAGATATTTTAGGTTTGAGAAAAACTTTAGATTTGTTAATTAAAAAATTTAAACATAATTATGTAATTCTTATTTTTTTAATCAATAAAAATATAGTAGTAATTCTTAAAAAGTTGAAGACTTAATTAAATAAAGACTGATATACAATAAATAAAAGTTTCATGCCAAGTATATGGCAGGGATCGTCACAATGTATAAGTTGACAAGGCATCAACTATTACATTAATTATTGGTTGAATGAAATAACTTTTCTAACACAATCAGTCTCCAGGACAACAACTTAGAAGCACCCTTTGATCAAAACATCATCATTTGTTCTTGTCCGACAGGACTTGAACATGCAAGGTAAATGTCCTTAGCTGTGGAGCAAAACCCATTGAAGTTGGTCCCAGAAGAAATTGTATATGCACCCATATTTGGAAACACAAGCCAATCGTTCACCTCAAGTTCAGGTAGCAGGTACTCTTTTAGAACCGTATCAATGCCATCACAAGTGGGTCCAAAAACCGTCGAAGGGTAAGTTTTAGGATCTTTGCATGTAACATTCTCAGGTTTTGAACCAAACCTAAGTGGGGTGCACGTGAGAATAGCTGAATCAAATAAAACATTACTAAGAGTTCCGTAAATTCCATCATTGATCCAATACTCTCTCAATTCACCCCTCACACGTTTTCCAATAATTTTTGTTGTTAATGTAAACGCCGTTTCTGAAAAGTAACGACCAGGTTCACCAATAACAACAAGATCCTCGTCATTTTTGAAATGAGTTTTTATTGCATCGTTCACGTTGAATGCAGCTTCATCAAACTTGGAGCCAGAAGTGAATCCACCACCAATATCAAGAATTTTCATTTTTGGCATTCCAAGCCGTGAAGCTGTTTCAAAAACTTCTTTAGCCGATAATATGGCTCCGTGGTAAGCTTTTGCATCGGCTCCTCCACTGCCTATGTGGAACGATACACCTGTTACTTTAATTCCCGCCACATCTGCAGCTTTGAGAAGCTCAGTAACTTCGTTGTGAAGCGCGCCATATTTGGCACTCAAAGATGCACGTGCTCCACTGCCTTCGTCCGTCTTAATACGGAGGAGGAGCTCGCATTTTGGATGCCATTTTTTGATCTTTTCGACTTCCCCAACAGAGTCATAGGTTGTTAAGTTTACGCCGACACTTGCAGCATATTTAATGTGTAACTCTGATTTACACGGGTTGGCATAGATGATTCTGTCGGGTGAAACACCAAGGGATAAAACAGATTCAATTTCGGCGCGGCTGGCGCAGTCGAAATTGGAGCCAAGTGAAGCTAATGTACCTACAAGTGAAATGTTTGGGTTACACTTAACAGCGTAAAAAGGCTTAACGGTTGGAAGTTTTATGGTCCATTTGTTCATAAGATCAATTACGACCCTTAAATCAAGGACGCTAAATGGTGACTCATTTTCAGCTGGTTTGGTTTTAATAACGGATTGAATGAAATCAGAAATAGTAACCTCTGAGGACAAAGTTGTCACTTTCTTGCCTTTCACTCCTAAAGCACCAAAAATGGGCTTCAGGTTGGCAATTTGGGTTAGGGATTCTTCGGCTACTAGTGTAGGCATTTTTGTTGCTTAGTAGCTTGATAAGGTATAATAAAAAAGGAGAAGTAACGTGGAATTATAACTGGTTTGGATGCTGGAGCTAGAATGAACAAACGATGATATATATACACATGATTATACAGGTAAGAGAAGATTACACATTACAAACACTTTGGAAGGTCACAGGCTGTGAAATTCCGCCAGCGCCACGTGAAGCATATGGCCGTTTGGCTGCATATTATAATTTAATAACACTTGCACTTTCGTAATATTTTGCCGCATATATTATGATTTATAAGCCATATTATAAGCCTGCAACAAAAATTTGAGTGTCCTTAAAAAAAAAGTTTGAGTGTATATCTAAAGTCTAAGCCTTCGGTATTTAAATTAAGAGTAAAATGATTTTCTTTTATGAACCTAAAAGTGGCGGAGAAAAATAAAATTATTCTTCCTTTAATTAAAATCATGTAATGTGATACACATGGATACTATTTTTTTTTTTTTTGACAAAGTTATATTG
>Ga0209282_1001378_pt1 | contig 13287 bp, 4 predicted proteins | sample Mtrugardesep15_FD_187529 | JGI IMG/M metagenome (GOLD analysis project Ga0209282, IMG submission 187529) | Root nodule microbial communities of legume samples collected from California, USA - M. trunc garden sep15 (SPAdes) (version 2) | ecosystem: Host-associated > Plants > Roots > Nodule...
AAACTAAAAAAAAAAAAAGAATCTTATAAGATTGATAGGAGTGAAAAATTAAGTTGGAGATTTCTTAAACAGAAATTGAGATTACATTGAAAAGAAATCAATAAAAATTTAGATGCTATTTAAATAAAAGGCTTTATTGCCCTTAAAAAAAAATAAAAACCTTTATTGGATATACTAAAAAGTAAGATAAAAATAGTAAAATAATAAAATATAACGTCTGAGGAATTAGTTTACCAGTTTGTAATGGCGGTTGGACCAAGTCAAAAGCAGCCAATGATTACGTAACATAAAAGTAAAACATGTGTTAGTGCACCATCCCACGTGTTAATATGTTGTTTTTCGTTTTGGTTTTGTCTTTCTTAACTTACACCCACACAAGTAGTACCGCCGCTTCTGGAATTGTAGGGGGGTGGTGGACATGGACAAGAGTCCCACAAAGCTGGATTACTTTGATGACATGTGGAAGCTTCATTCTACTGCCACACTTGTCTCTCACTTCAAAGTAAGTAACTTGTTTTTAACCTTTATATTTTTATTATTATTTTTTTAATTTTTATATTTGGAATTTTAACTGTGAGAAAAATGTTGGAAAGGGAGATGATGGGAGGCATGTTTTGATATTGGATCGGACTATTTTCTATCCACAAGGTGGTGGTCAGCCGGCAGACACTGGATTCTTAATTATTCATGATTCAAATATCAAGTTTGTTGTCCATGATGTTCGATCAAAAGATGGAATTGTATGCTTTTTTTTTCTACTTAAATTATGTTTTTTTGTTGTTAAATTCTGTATTTGGGGTTTGTTAACTATGATATTTTGTTTATTCATGGAGTTATTATTATTTGAATTTTGTGTAGGTTTTACACTATGGTGTTTTTGAGGGTATGGGAGGGGAGTTTGAGGGCACACTGGAGAAAGGGAAGGAGGTTTCACTGTCTGTTGATGAGAACAGGAGAAAATTAAATTCTAGGTACAGAATTTTGCAATTGATAAAATGCTTTTAATTTTTTTTGGTTAGGATCGGTGATTATTAAAATTTGTTTCCTGGAAGTTGTTCTGCCACAAAGCACTAGAGTCATTCTCTGTTTTACTAGTTAAACTCAAGCTTCTCAGTTAGTATATGAAAAATGTGAGTGATTAGTCTTAACATCCACTATGAATAAGCTATATGACCGATATATAGAGAGGTGACTCACATACTCAATCTCTTATAATTTTGGGCGAGGATGTCATGTCCCGGTTTTTTGATGGTCCTGATCATTAGTCTGTTGTTGCTTTCGGACTCCCCAACATATTTTATGTATGTTCATTATGCAGTTTTTTTTTCTTTCCGAAACTCTCTTTTGAATGTATGCTTACTACACTGCTTATCCAAAAATTTATGATTCTGCTTCTAATCTCATTCATTTCTTGATGTTTGTGCAGGTTGCACTCAGCAGGGCATTTGCTTGATATTTGTCTGCCAAAAATTGGATTGGGTCATTTAGAGCCTGGAAAAGCTTACCATTTTTCCGATGGGTATATCATTTATTTATATGCTTTTCATCCCTTTTGTGTTTACTGAATGTACCACTTATGAACTCATAACCCAAAATGGTTGCAAATTGCAAGCAATTTCTTAATTCATTATCCATGCTCAAGCAATTTCCTATTTCATTATCCATGCTCAGAGTCAATGTTGCATCTGCCAAATCATTGCTAAATGCTAATCACCATAATGAGTTTAGTTATTGGAGATCAACATTAGCATGTCATCTCGTCAGCGCTTTTAAAAAAAAATCTCACCTAATTAGTCCCTCTAGGACATGCAACGATTACCGAATTCGTCTTTTTGTCTCACTGCTTTTGTCATCTACAAGAATGAACATGGTGACATTTTAGATTTATTTAATGACTATGTAGTGGAAAAACCTTTAGACAATTTATATGATGAAACCATAACCTTGACTAGTCTCTTATTGTTGTACTCCCACGAGACTTCTGTTCAAAATTGTGTTAGTAAGTTACAAACTTTTCTTTGCATTTGCTATTGTATTGTTTTCCAGGCCTTGGGTTGAATATAAAGGTGTAATTCCACAAAATGAAATGCAGAATAAGCAAAAGGAGTTAGAGATAGAGGCTAATGCTTTAATTTCCATGGGAGGAAAAGTAAGTTAAAGTGCTTATAATTTGCCTTTTATATTCGACACTTCTGTTCTAAAAATCTTCACCTTGTCATTTAGGTTTCTGCTGATATATTACTGTATGATGAAGCTGCTAAGCTTTGTGGTGGTATTCTTCCCGATTATATTCCTAAGGTCAGTCTATAATACTTTGCTGCAAATAATTTCTGTGTTCTATGTACGGAACTAGTTGCTGGTTTTGACATAACTGTGGTGCTGGTTTTGCCTGGATTCTCTGCTGAATTTTGTTTCCTTTATTTATCCTGAATTGCAATTTTTTTAATGAGGATAGAAACTGTCATACCAGCTGTTGTGATCAAATCAATACAGGCCAAATAACAGTATTAATGAAGGAAACAAATTGTTTTCCCTTTATGCTTTCCTGGTTTTTTTGGTTTGTATGTTTATGTCAACTAGTACTCGGCAGTATCTCTGTGTCTGATTGGTTTCACTATGTGCATGTATTGTATTTACTGGTGCAGAATCAACGCAGTGAGTCTCATTCACCAGACTTCATGCTTTGAAGAAGTCATGTTATGTTTTCTTTTCTCATCTATGCTCTTTTAGAAAAAAAGCAGAACCAGCCCTTGCCTTGGGCTTCAACTCCACAAAGTCTCATGCATATCCCGCTGATTTTTTTTCCCTACCTCTACTTAAATGTACCTAGTAAAAATGACTCACATGAGGCTCCCCTCATTATTTTTCCTGCAAATTTTATTGTCCCACCTCTTATTTTGATACCCGACAAAAATTGCACATGAAGCATCTTCTCATAATCTGTTCCCACTAATTTTATGGTCTCACCTCCATTTAACATAATTTGCACATATAAGGCCTTCTTCCATGACTTTTTCAATCTGAAGCCTTACATGGCTTTAGGCTTCATCTTACCAAGGTATTTCTTTGTGACTCTTGATCATAAACTATGAAACAGGCAGTGGTAAGCATTTTTAGGATGTCAAATTTCTACCATTTCCAAAGCTTCTGTCCTTGCTTGTTGTTGTTATTTGCTATTGTAGAACTGGAGGAATCCTTTGAAATTAGCTAACAAGATCATTCTATCTTATAGTCATGTGCACCATCTGAAGTTACATATATACAAGCCATTAACATGTCTTCACCTAACACCTTAAGCTTTTAGGATAATCTGTTTATGAAATGGAGTCGGTCTCTATAACTAAGTTTCAAGAGTTGGATCGATTGTCTAATAAAGAAGGTTGAATTACAGGTGGACCTGTCATGTGTACTGTCCACACTTCAAGCCTAATGGGCTGTTGCTTGAGTTGGTGTGTTAGAAATATAAATTATGTTTTTAAGTTAGAACACGTTTTAATTTTAGTTTTTGTGATGATTTGATTATTATATAACTACTTAAAACAATATTAATTTCGACTCCAGTATCAGTTTTGCTGTTTGATATAAATTCATCAACTCCCACAGGAAAGCACTCCTCGCATTCTGCGGATTGGGGATAATCCTGGCTGTCCTTGCGGTGGTACCCATGTTTTAGATGTTTCAGACATCACAAAAATTAAGGTGTGTAGTATATTCTTATACTTACAGTAGTTAGTCAAGTATCATTCACTGTTTTATATCTTGCATTCACTGAAATTGATTTTATTAAATTCGAAATGCTGAATTTGGTTGCTAATCTATATAACAGTTTTGTGTAATAGTTACCTGTGTATTTGATCAGGTTTCTCAAATTCGGTCAAAGAAGGGAATGACAAAAGTATTTTACAATCTTGAATCTCAGTTAAATGGATGAGTCTGCTGTCAAGGAACTGTTGTTGTTTGAGATCCGTGGCGATGTCTGCTCTTGGATAAGCTATTTTGCTAGTGACAAGCTAAATTTGAATAGTATCAGTAGTCAATTACGAACAACTAGCTTTTTTTTATCAATCTATGGTTTTCATACCACCACAAAACAGTGGCTGTTATATCTATTCATAGCCAAACTTTGTAAGATTTGTATGGATGATGAGTTTGAGAACAGTTGTGGTAGTTTGTGTGTGATGAGAGTGACACTCACACACATTTACAGCATATATAGAGAGATATTCTTTACATGCTACTTTCTTCTCTTGCCGTCACATAATATTATACTAATCATTCCAAATCATGCTTTCTCCTTTGGATTTGGAATCAAACTCAATAACCACCCTTTCCTTTTGCTTCAAACTCACGCATATTGACTTGTTTATAACCTACTGCGTCTAAAAAGCATATCAAATTCAGCATATAATTGGCTTTGTTCTCTCCCCTTAAGACTTCACACTCACACACGTCATGATCACAATGATTTTGATATTTGAGTACCCCTCCTCAGAATGTGTTGAACTCTTTGTCTTCATATTGAATGGATGGTAGTGATGAGTTTGGAACCTTGTCCTCTAAACCTTTTCCTTTGTTCTGTCTACGCAAAAATGGGGCGAAACTTAGGCAACAACATGGTTCATATAAATCAACATATTTCCCTATAAAAAAAAATCAACATATTCGTATTTGGTTGGTGTTGTTAATATTATTTTTGAGTTAAAAACTCTTAACTAGACAAATAGGGTGCAAAAGTAACTCAATAAACTAGAGGAACCTAACGTTGAACCATTCAATTTACGGGTAGCATCTATACATAACATATGTTAGGCAATAATTCAATATAATGGGCATCCTATCCTATTCCATAACAAAAGTAACATAATTTTTCACCTAATTTCATGTTATTTTCATCATTTAAGAACAAGAACTTAAGACCCTAGACTATAAAGCAGAAAAGGCAAATCTGATTTTTTTAATTATAAAATGTGTAAAAAAAGCTAACAAAGTTAAGAAAAACAATGTTGTGTCGCAACAAAAAAAAAGTTTGCCCATATTACGTCCAAAATCACGGGTCAATGCATTATGTTATTTCGTGACGCTTTGCCATGGAACCTTTTGGAATTGGTGACATCAAGCAATTTCTAAGACAAAAGATATGAAATAAAAATATTAGGGTCAAATATGGTTTGGTATTTAATTTTTATGTGTATTTGTTGAAACATGTAAGTTGTAAAAAAATAAAAAATGACAAAATTATTTTTTTACCATAGTTTTCTTTTAGGGATTTTTGGCACAAAAGTTGATTATTTTTAAAATAAATAAAAAATAGATATATTTGATCATAACAACACACTTTCTAACACACATTTTTCAACACACTCTCTTTGATTCGTTAAAATTCACATGGTCCCATCAAATCAGGTGGGTCCCATATCAATTTGGTGGGACCTATGTGGATTTTAACCAATCAAAAGAGTGTGTTAGAAGGTGTGTTGCTAGCGTTTCTCTTTGGATGAAACATATGCACTTTCAAAGTATGTGTATCCAAATGACATTGATCTAAGATAAATACATACCATAGCACATACAATATTGTTTGTATTTTTTTATATTCAAATGATAAAACTTATTTCCAATTAGGAAGTTATGATTTTGTGTTTTCAATATAAGAAATGAAAAAGAAAAAAGAGAATAAACATTAGGTGACATAGTTAGCAAAAAATGGAAAATAGAAAACGATAGATAGAAAGAGAGGACATACATACATACAACACAAAGGAAGAAAAGAGGAAAAGATTTTGTGGATGTTGATTGTAAAAAAATAGGGTAACTAACGTGTAGAAATAGGACTCAGAAAACTACTAAATTTTTTTTGGTCAATAACGAAAAGGACAAAAGAAAGAACCATCTTACCATAATTACATGATCTAATTTCAAGTCTCTACCCCTCTTGTGTGTTCGATGTTGACACAGATTCTCCACTTGTTGGTTCACATAACGCGACCAAAACATCACCTTTGTGATTTGCCAAGTCACACTCCCACTCTCTCTGTTCTTTCCTCTATCTCTCTCTATATAAACTCGTAACCATTCTTCTCTCCTTATGTATCTCTAGCCACATTCTGAGTTCCACAATTCTTTTCTCTTCTTGACCTTCACTTCTTCATCATCACATCTATTTGGTAAGTGTTTACTCTTTTTCTTTGCCTTCCATAATGCATTTTTGTTTTAGAATTTAGTTTCAATTTGACGGTTTTCTTTGTATTTTTGAAAACTTATGTATAATTTGTGATATCCCTATGATTTGAACTGTGGACTATCATTGTTTGATTTGTCTTGTTAATTCATTTATAATTTGAGAACCTTGCAAAATATGTGAAATCTTTCATTCATGTTTTATATATATGACAATAAGGTGGCTACGGACAAGTCCTAAAAACAATCTATTGTGTAAAAAACAGGGTAAGATTGCCTACAATACACCAATTGGTGGGACCTCTTCCCGGACCCTGCGTATGCGGGATGCTTTAGTGCACCGGCTGCCCTAATAAGGTGGCTACTTTCTAGTGTAATGAAATTATTTTGATATGGATGGTTACATTTTATAATTTGTTGTATTTTTCTAGCTATTGAAATGTATAAACTATAGTGACGTTGATAGTGTTGAGATTGAATTTCTGAATACAGGAGAGAAACATGCTTAGTCCTGAAGGAGAAATTAAAATAAGTTTTGGCTATAAATGCAATAGTGATAGAGGTATTCCTAATGAGATCACAAACGACTACAAAACCCTTCCTGAAGTTCGTCGAACGAGTAGTTTCTCTTGTTTGTCAGGTGCGGCCTTAAGCGCAAATGCTACACTAGCCAACACAAACATTTGCAATGGTAAGTTAGGAGGAGAAATTCTTCCAAGTTGGGACTCTCCTAATTCGTTTCGTAGAATACCTTCTTCGCCAAGTCTTCCGCGGTTTGATAGACTATCATCTTCTCTCCCAAGTAGTCTCTCATACCTAAGTTGCAGCCCTTCCACTCCAAGTGATATTCTTGAGTACGACTCATTGAAATCCGCGAGTGACCGTTCCAGTAGCGACGGTTTTCTTATTGCCAAGGAAGTTCAAGTAGCAGGAGGAGCTGCTGGTGAAGATAGAGTTCAAGCGGTCTGTTCTGAAGAAAATGGTTGGCTCTTTTGTGCAATTTATGATGGATTTAATGGGAGAGATGCAGCTGACTTTCTGGCTGGTACACTTTACGACACCATCATATCTTACCTAGATAGGTTAATTTCGGAATTGGAGCCTGGTTCTATCACTGCTTCTGACCATACTGATTTGGATGAATTCCTTCGATACAAGTTGACTGATAGTCTTAATTGTCACGAGGATCATTCTCTGTCAAGAACATCACGCGAGTCTTTTTCGCGCAGAGTACTTGATAGTCTAGAAAGTGCTCTCAGTCAGGCTGAGAATGATTTCTTGTACATGGTTGAACAGGAAATGGGGGAACGTCTGGATTTAGTTTCGATTGGATCTTGTGTTTTAATTTTGCTTCTTCACGGTAATGATTTGTATACACTGAATCTCGGTGACAGCAGAGCAGTATTGGCGACGTGCAGTGACGGTGACAATATGAACCAGAGTGAGATACTCAATGCGATACAGCTTACAGATAGTCACACTGTTGAAAATGAAGCTGAAAGAGCTAGACTCCTGGCTGAACATCCTGATGATCATAAGGTCATCATAGCAGGAAAAGTGAAAGGTAAGTTGAAGGTTACTCGTGCATTCGGAGTTGGCTACTTGAAAAAGGTTTGTATTCTCTTTCACTTTTTATAGTTTTTTTTAGTGTATTTGGATAAACAGTTTAATTAATTGTTTGTTGAATAAGTACATATTATATAAACGTCTACGTATATGTTCTTACTTTAATCAAAGGGGAGATGCGGTTATATGATTTTCACATGATTTTCATTCGCTGTTATGAACAGCTTATTGATTATGTCATAAGGTATTTTCATAAACTCTTTCAAACACTTGTGCAAGTGTTTATGTCATAAGGTTATTCTGAATCTTTGTCCTACCAAACATAGATTTGATTTTTTTATTATTTCGTTGCAGAAAAATCTGAATGATGCTTTGATGGGAATCCTGAGAGTTCGCGATCTTACGAGCCCACCATATATTTCCACTCAACCATCACTGAATGTCCATACAATCTCGAATTCTGATCAATTTATTATAGTAGGGAGTGATGGTTTATTTGACTTCTTCAGCAATGAAGAAGCGGTGAAGCTTGTAGAGTCTTATATCTTGAACAATCCTTTTGGTGATCCTGCAAGGTTTCTCATAGAGCAGCTAGTAGCTAGAGCAGCCGATTCTGCAGGTCAATTTTTCTATATCCTATACTAAATTTAATTTTATATGCATGAATGTAGATTGTTAAGTGTGTGTATTGATGAGTAAAGCTCTTACAGGTTTCAGCATGGAAGAATTGATGAATGTTCCGGCCGGGAGGAGAAGAAAGTACCACGATGATGTCACTGTAATAGTGATCATGCTTGGGATGAATCAGCGGACTTCAAAAGCCTCAACTAGCATGTAAGACGGACCAGGACCTTCCGCAGTAAAAAAAGACGCAGTTACACGCAATATTCGATCTCAGCCGTTAATCTGAGAGAATAATATAATCAGTTCAAAACAATCTCGACCATTAATCCGAGATCGAAAATTGCGTGACACTGACACACACCTTGCTGCATCAAATCCAAATCCATCTAAGACTGACCAAGGTAATTTGTATGTAAGTAACTTTTCAATGGATGCCCTTTGCCAAGTATCATTTCATAGGATAAATTTGTAGTATTGAAAGTGTATATATACAATTTTACAAGAACCATTGGGTTTTTATATGTAAAATAGATATTGGATCAACGTTACTATTGTGTGCCTTTTTAATTGGTTATCAAATCAATTCACCAAAAAATAAGTTACTTATTCGAAAAACTATATTAAAACACACCAACAAAAAATGGACAAACAACTGCAACTATAACATAATTTTGAGCAAATGCTTCTATTTTCTTTCTCACTTTAAAAAGATTCTTCATTATCATTTCAAAAACATTGTCCTATTGTGTTCTGTTTTTTTCTTTTCCCCACTTCACTTCAATGCAATACTGTTTGTTTGTATGTTTCACCTAGCAACACCTTTTTATCTTCTCGGGCTTCAAGCTTCTGATAATAGACTACACTTGACACATGCTTCTTCCTTTAATTACTTTTTTTCCACTTTATTTCATTGATGTTCACAATAGTTTAGGTCCACAAGCTGAATCTCTCACATGGGTGGCTTAAAAACATGAAAAATGTAGAGGACATTAATTGTGGCCTCACCTCACACTTACACTTTCATTATAAAATTATGAATTTGTATGTATATCAAGTACCAGCAACTAGAAACATTGATGCAAGGGCTAACTGCTTTATTCAAAGCAATCAAGTTGAATTCAGGAATCAGGATTAGACTCAGTCAACAACAAAAAAGAATCAGGATAAACAAAATGCCGTATATCCTTTTGGCATGAGAATGAAATAATAAACAATGGCTACCAAATTTTGTAGTAATAGCAATTCATAATATATAGTGCAAGTGTTGTATCCAACTTTAATTCTGAAGAAATATCTGTTTTACAGTGTGAAGTACTAAATAATCTGATTATTTTAATCTCAATTTTATATTGTGATTATAAAAAAAAAGATTATTTAATTCTTCCAAACGAGGTAGTAGTAGATATTTAGATATATATGCCCTGAGAAACAGCAATCTAACACGGCACTGATCACGGCTCAGTCAAAAGCTACGTTAGAAGTGCAAGCAGTAGTGTTCATAGGGTAGTAGTAAATGCAGCAAACCCTCTCGGAATAAATTATTAAACCCTGACAACCAAATAAAAGAGCAGTTACATTACGTAAATTTTGATTCATCAACTTTTTCTTTATTTTCTTTAGAAAATATTTATAAATTTCATCCAATTTGCTTTTTCTAAATATATATATATATATATACTACTATTATCGTTTGAATTCAAATATTTATATTCTCAAGGCTTGGCTCGAAAATTCATCATTTCCCAGCAGAAATGACTTTTCTAAACAGTAACTTGGAACAAATATTCTTGCATGTTACCACACTACACAATTTGAAAAATGTTTTCAATCACAATTTCTCTAAAACTTTGTTTCGAATGAGGCCAAGGTCCATTCAAAATGGACCTCCGCGTGAAAGACATGAGTCACTCTAGAGTAATTCATAAGCTCTACATGCAACCATACAATCAATGTGACGATGAATCGGTCATCCATCTCATGTAGTTAGTTCCCCACGCTTTGTTACGGGTGCAAACGAAATCCCAGCTCAATCATCTAAACACTTATATAAGGGAATCTCTCTCCCCGTACTTATTTATGCATTCATTCCACACGAATGGATACTCTCAAGTGTTAGTTACACAAGAGAGACTAAAGTGTCATCTCTCACCATTTAAATGAAGAACATATGCGATATTTAGACAAAGTGAATTTGAACGGTGATACATGACACTTTACTCTCTCATGTGTAAATTACACCTGAGAGAATTCATTCCCGGTCTCACCCCAACTCAATCAAACCACTAACTTGAGATTTGAGTACTTACAGTTACATCACACCTTTTGGAGAACTCTTGCTGTAGTCTAGACATCCCGGCCACCTCTCGAGGTCCACCTCGTATGAGATTTTTTGTTCCCGGCCATTCTTTCTTCTAAAACACTATAAGCACATTATACACCACCAAAATACAAGGTTTCAAACACACAGTAAAAGCATAACACATGATTATGCAACACTAAAGGCTATTAGAACATTTACAGTTTGGTCCAAAATCAAAATAAGCTAAAGCTGTGAGCAGAACATTTCCAGTGTTAAGACTAAGATCTTCTAAATGTAAAATTAACCCCTAATAAACCAAGGACATAAAACATATACTATAAGCTAAACTTCTGTCAATTACAAAATTATCATCACAAAATTATCCTATAATAGAACAAACAAAATCAGAAAAGTGCAACATCACATTATAGAACACCCATTTGCATTTTCATCACTGAAGAACTCAAAGGGAATCAAAGGTGTAGATTGAAACTGATAAGGGTCACGATCAAAGCCTGCACACATGTAGGGTAATGGTGGAACATAGTAAGAAGGACAACCCATTGTTCCCATGGGACATAATCTGTTGTAAGTTGCATATTGTACCAATGGAGGATAACATGTTTCTGGATACAACATGTACGATTGCTGACGTGTAGGGCTGAGATTCACTTGCCCCACAACCTGACCTGGACTCTGGAATTCTGACCCAGTGTGTGCAGGTGCATCAGTAGATGCTGAACTCAACCCATTGCTTCTTCCAGTTCCAGTTCCAGTTCCGCCACCACTCTGAGTTTTCTTCATTTTCTTCTTACCAGAATCTCCTCCTCCACCTTGACCACTCTTGTTCTTTGTTTCCTGCCCCTTACCACCAGCCGGAGACTTCTCCGGTGAGCCGGCACTGGTTTTTGTGTTAGTACTCTTGCTTTTACCATTACACTTTTCAGCATTTTCAATTCCCTTGTCATTGGCAGAGTTGAGGTTGGGTTCAGTATTTGCAGAAGAAAGGTTTTTCTTTTGCTGAGTTTCTTGGCTTTTTTGTTCCTTCTTATTGTTCTTAGCTTTGTTAGAGTCCTTTACTTTCCCGGGAAGATTCAACGGCAAAACCTCGGCGTGTTTTCCAGATTTGGCAAGTTTCTTTATCAGAGTCTCAAGAGCAACATTTCCGGTGACTGTTACTTTATTCTGTTGTGGATCGATTGTTGTAGTAAAAACTCCTGCATTGCAAATGTTATGAAACACCCCAAAATTTTGTCACCGCAACAACACAAAAATAGTTAATAAGAATCACAGACACAACACTAACACTGTCACTGACCGAATTTAAAAAATAGAAGCATTTCAATTTAATCACATATATGTATGTGTTGTGTCGATGTTTAAAACTGACGCCGGCACATGTGAGACACTAACACGTTTTGGACACCATACAGGTCCTCAATCTGAGGTGTCGAGTGCTACATTGTACTTATTAGAGCACCAGCCACCAAACCATACAACTTTTTAGTGGTAAGAAAAAGGTTAATGGAAATGACAGTGATTTTGGGTTTAGCAAAGTAAGATTTAAGCCTTGTAAGTTGTAATATTTCCATGCATGATATGAAAAAGAAATAAATAGTTAAAACTTAAGTTAGTTTGGTTTATAAGCTCAGTACCATCAATGCTCTGAAGAACTTTCTTTACTTTCCTTCTGCAACCTTCACAGTGGATAGAAACTTTCAAGAACCATGTCTGTGAAACAAAACCAAGTTTAGCTTATAAAACAAAGAAAGATTTTGACAATAGGGTGTGAGAGAGAAGATAGTTACCTGATACTTCAAAGGTTGTGAGGTAGCATCCATTAGAGAGAAGTGGTTGGAAGAGTGAGAGGGAATTGAAAACTTGAAATCAAAATGAAAGTGAGAAGAGGAAAATGCCAAAAAAACAAAGGAAACAAGCCAAGATGGGTACCAAAGTAGTATAATGTGACAATGACCCAAGAACACACTGCTCCTTCTGCTGCTTTCCTCTGCCACTTCAATATCACTCATTCATTCTACTCTCTCATTTCACTTTTTTATTTTTACTTTTTATAATTGTATAAAACGGGTAATGCCTATTTTGTTTTCCTTTTTTTAAACCTACTATACACTGGAACTCATTACTCACTCACTTATTATGGATTTTTATTTTTATTTTGACAGACACTTATTGTGGATTATGTGATATACTATGGTATGATATCATGCATTTCTTTATAGTATCTCCTAATTTTTTTTGTCCTTTGTTGATGTTCTAAGCTTTTGTTTCTGTGTTAGAAGCAAATTAAGTACTAACATTACACTTCTCGGTAACATTATTTACTGCATCAATGTAATTATTAAATTCATTGAGACACATTGGTAATAGTAACTTTTTGGTTCTTCATTTCAAAATTTCATTATTATTATGGGCTTTATGCATGTTACACGGGGATACTATTACTGGTTGTGTTTTCCCACTTTACCTTGAGAAAGCACGCAAAAAGTACTTTGCTTGAACAAACAAATGTAACCAAATTTTCTGCGCTTTGACATATTGTATTTGTTCACTTATGCTCCTGAATTTCCACCCGAGTTCCTTCTTAACATGGTCTTGTTAAC
>Ga0209282_1001379_pt1 | contig 13280 bp, 9 predicted proteins | sample Mtrugardesep15_FD_187529 | JGI IMG/M metagenome (GOLD analysis project Ga0209282, IMG submission 187529) | Root nodule microbial communities of legume samples collected from California, USA - M. trunc garden sep15 (SPAdes) (version 2) | ecosystem: Host-associated > Plants > Roots > Nodule...
CACCAATAGCCCTTATAGCAACTTCTTCAGCAAGATGATCAACATAAATTTGAAAAAACTGACCATCTTTCCCATCAACTGCACCCCAAACTCTGTAGTATTGTTTATCATAGCCCCAGCCAGTTACAATCTCATCAATGGCAGCCATACCCCAAGTCTGTAAGTCAATATTACTTACTATTGTATGCTTTCCACCTCTATAGAACAAGACATCATCCCTAACAAATTCACCATCGTGATGAAAGACACAATTGAACAACAATTTTTCCTGCAAATTTTTTTGAGACCAGTTAAACATATGTGAATGTGGACCCCACTCACATACACCACACAACACAGTAAGCAAAGCAATTTCCTTTGTTAGGAATAAAAAAAACCTAAACGACAATACCCTAAAAGACAAAAATCTATGCAAATGTATGATTTTTAAAGCCATTTGAAGGACCACAACAACTAAAGCAACCCTCTTTGTTAAAACCATGCAAAAGCATTCAAACAAAGAAGGATAAAGAAGAAAGAAAGAAACTTACCGATTCGTTTCCAGGTTCTTTGTTCATTTTCGCCTCCGCTACGACCCTATTTCCTCCGTCTTCCATGCTTTTCTTCTTCTTCGTGTTCTTCTTCTTTGCATCGTTCCCGTTCTTTCGATTCTTCTTTTCAGTAGCTACCTTCTTCTTCTTCTTCGCGTTCTTCATGTTCTTCGAGTTCGTCATACTCTACTGGGTTACGATTTTGATTCGATTCTGAGTTGGTTGTTCGATTGCTTCAAGTACGTTTTGTTTGGGAGAGCTTATAAGTTTGGGTTTTGAAAATGGAAGATGAATGTGTGTTTTGTTAGGGTTGAAAACGAAATAAGCAAGTGACTTTCTATTTTCTCCAATTTTGTTTTTAAAAGTTTTTTTATTTTTTATGTTTTTTAATAAATCATTAAAATGATTTTAATTATAAAAGGGGAAATAATGATGTGTTAATACAAAATTCAAGAATGGTAATGAAATTGATATATCACATGATCAGAAAGTCATAGTGAAATGTAAGTCGCTGTTAATGGTAACAACAACATATACAAGAATAAAGTACAAACCAAATTAATAGAGAGAACTTAATTTAATATATACAAAAGACCAATTTATTCTATTTTCTAGAAAGATGTCTATGGAAGTAAGCATAAGGAATTTCAGGAGAACAAACTAATCATTCTTCCAAATTAATGAAAAGAAACAAGCATAAGGAGTTTCCTTTTATAGAATAACCAAAAAAATAGGAACTAACAATGGATTAGTGCTCTTCCGAAACTAAATATAGAGACGTAAATGGTATAAAAAAATGCAATTGAATCGATTGAATCATATTACATAACCATGAATTCAAAACAAACATGTCACGTTAATATCAAAAGAAGACCATTCATGTTCTAAGTTCTAACCAAATAAAACAACATGCCAAAAACTCGAATCATATCAAAATCCAACAAATTATAAGAGATCGGAATGACAACACATGTACGATTTAATCTTTGTGTTCTTCAAAGAATCCTTGTGACCATGTCAGTTTTACCGATCCCCACGGTGGGCGCCACCTACACTTACACCGAGTACAACAATAGTGACCATGTCGGCAATGTGCCAAGCAGAGGTCCGAAAGTGGTATTTTGTGAACATGATGAACCCTCCTAGTGAATCTCTCTCCATAATTTATACAAATGGTTTTTGGAATTTCTTCATACTTGAGTGCGAAAATATATTGTGATTTATCAAGTGTCAGTTACGGTCGAACATTGAATAGAAGAGTTTAAGTTGAACAACAAATAGGTGAGAAAACTCTTACACTTGTGTGGTTGCTCTTTGTACAATGAGTCGACCCACACCAATATTGACTCCCTTAGAAAGTCATACGTTGCTATCATAACCCAGTTCAACTTTGTAGAGAAGTGACATTGGTTAATGATGGTATATCGCAGATGTGGAGAGTCTCGTATTTAAGGAATAGATGTTAATGTGTCAAGTGTGAGTTAAAATTTCACATTGGCTGCAAGAGTAAGTGTTGAACAACATCTAAATGATATGACTCATATACCTAATGTCTTAAGGTTTAGGGTGAAGGTGTAGTCTTAATCTCAATTGTGTGGTATATGTTAGTCTAATGTGATGATTAAAATCAATGTAGGATTTACCTGAAGTCACGACATTATGGTGAACTGCTTTTTTAGTTTTTGAATGTCATTTGTTTGATTTTAATCTTAAAATTTACTTTTTGAATGTTATTAATTATCTTTTCTCCGAATTTTTTCATTCAACCTTTATTATTTCAAATTCCTTTACTTTTGGTCTTTAGGGCATGTGACAATAGGAAATTGCATAAATGTTATGTTGGGTTGACAAAATACATGCTTAATAGACATTCACAATTATGTAACATTTTTTTAAATGAGTCTAATTTTTTTGTAAAATAATAACTCAAAAATCTTCAGCTCATACAACAAACTCATAAAATTACTGATGATTCACACTATTCCATCTACTGTCATGGAGAAAACACACAATAATTATTTTTCCCTTTATCTTCTCTTATGTGAAAATTTATTTTTCATATTCTTTTTTTTCTTCTAAATTCCTTTATCTCTTCTCATGGATGAAAGAAACATAAAGATCTTCCTCCATGAAATCACACCAACCAACCTTTTTGAACATGTGCTTCTGTTTAAACTTTTTTTTACTATGACATATAATTATGGACGCGGAGAGTCACACACTTGATTAAGAGATGTTAACATGTCAAGTGTGAGTTAAAGTTATATATAGAATGGATGAGTGGATTTGAACACTATATAAGTAAGATCGCCCATACACTTGATGCCATAAGATTTTGGATAAAGATATGATATCAGCCTCACTTGTGTGGTTTCTACTCTAATGTGGTGATCAAACTCAGTGTAGAATCCCTCGCGAGTCCCAAAACTATGATGAATGTTGTGTTAGTTTGTGTGTGTCATTTGATTATTTTTTATATTAAATTTTAGTTATTGGATGTCATTCGTTTTCATGCTATTTTCTATTTAACCTCCATTATTTTAAACTCCGTCACTTTTGGTTTTTGGTGGAATGTGACGGTATGTTTTATGTTGAGTTGACAACATACATGCCTATTAGAAATTTTAAAAGATGCGTCTCTTTCGCGACTTTGAAGGGAGATGGATAAATGGCTACAATGTGGGGCATGTATCTTGGTTTGGAGATGGTGTGGCAAGAGCACATTCCACAACTCATTGTTGAAAGTGATTCTAAAACCTTGATTGACTTGGTTACAGAAAACTGCAAGTTTAGTCGCTCAGTTCCCATATTGGTGCAACGCATTCGAAAACTCCTGGCTTTGAATTGGCGAGTTCAATTTCATCATACTTGGAGGGAGGGTAATCAATATGCTGATTGGTTGGCTAACTTTAGCTTTTCTCTAGACTCTTTTAATTGTATCATAATGGAGAATCCATCCAGTGAGCTCCGTAGACTTCTTTTTGATGACATATATGGCGCTTTTATGCCTAGAAATTTTCGGCTAGCTTCTTCGTTTTCTTTTGGGCCTTTGGCCCTCTTTTGTACCAAAAAAATATATTTAAAAGATGTAGCGCGTTTTTATTAAGTCTATTTTTTTGGGTAAAACAGTTAACCTAAGATCTCCAATTCCATCAACAAAACCGTGAAATTATCAACAACTCACTCTATTTTTTATATTCTCATAGATTGAGCACACCATCCTTTTTTTTCTTATCAGTTCTTTCTTCTTAAAATTCTTTTTTCATCTTCTCTCTATTTATAATTTGTTTTCTCTCCATTCTTGTACGAAAGGAGCATAAACCTTCCTCCATAAAACTATCATCAACCTACATGTTTTACCATGTAGTGATCCAATGTGATATTACTTGTCTATGTCAACAAATGACAAATGCAGAGAGTCTCGCACTTTAGAGATATATGTTAATATGTCATATGTAAGTTTACATATTTTATATTGGATGCAAGATTAGATGGTGAAAAAAATATAAGTGAGAAGATTCATATACATAATGCCTTGATTTTTTGAATTAGAATGGTGTCAATTTACATCTTTAATGTTATTTCATGATGTGCTATTTTTTTATTCAACCTATATTATTTAAAATTTCTTCACTTTTGATCTTTGCTGGGATCTGAAAATAGAAAATTGCAGATGTTTTATGTTGGATAGAACAATACATGTTTGTTAGACATTTTAAGTTAAGATGTGGTGTCAATCTCACTTGTGTGATTGCCTTTGGCCTACTATGATGATCCAACCGAGTGTAGGCTTCATACGTAGTCTCCCTTTGTAGTACTATCATTAGGATGAACTATTTTGGTAATGTTTAAATGCCATTGTTTAGTTATTTTTATCTAAAATTTAGTTTTTGGATGTCTTTCTCTTTAGTTATATTTTTTATTCACCTTATGTTATTTTAAATTATTACTTCAATTTTGGTATTTGGTTGTATGTGACAATGACAAAAATGTCGATGTGTTATACTAAGTTGACAAAATACATATTTAAGCCTTAAAAAAAAAATACATATTTACTATACATTTTAAAATGATCTGACATATTTTTAATTAAGTATAATTTCTTGGTAAAATAATTTTAAAAAAGTCTCCTACTCATTTAACAAACCCATGAAATTACCAACAACTAACTATATTTTCTATACTCATGGAAGAAGCACACACTACATAATTTTTTCTTTATCATTTCTCTCATGTTCAAATTCTTATTTAGTATTCATTTTGTTTCTTCTAACTTCCATTCTTTCTTCTCATGAAAAAAAGGTACATAAACCTCCATCTATAAAATCACCATCAACTCACCTTTTTGAACATGTTGTGTATCTATTTGACTTTATATGATCATGTCCCATAATTAAGGACGCAGATAGTGACACACTTAATCAAAAGATTTTAACGTTTCAAATATGAGTTGACATTCTACGTAGTGGATGCAAGAGTATATTTTTAACGACATATAAGTGTGATATCTCATATACCTAGTGTCTTACGGCTTTGTATGAAAAGTCGTGTCAATCTCACTTTTGTGGTTGCTATTGGCCTAATATGACCATCCAACCTAATTTAGGTTCCCCTAGAAGTCTTAACAATATAATAAATTGTTTTGTTAAGGTTTGAATGTAAATTGTTTAAGAGGTTTATATTAATCCATTATGAAAATTTATGTCAACCTTTATTATTTGATTTGATAATTAAAATTATGATTGACAATAAAATTAGAAACTTAAAAGAATAGAAACACACGTATAAAAATCTTGCAAAATATGGTGTGGAAACTCTTTATAATAAAAAGAAAAATTATATTAGAATATATCTCTACATTGTGATCAACTTGTTAAATAAGATGTAATTTTTTTATCAAAGACAAAAAATGCATGAAATTAAAAAAAAATAACAACGGTAATAAAAATCGATCTTTTATCATTAATTTTTTAGACATGTTATCAATGAAAATTAATGGTGACAAATGTATAAGAGTTTATTGTAATTTATGACAATAATTTGGCGTCCATGAATAAAATTTTAGATACCTTAATTATTTATAATCAATTTGTAATATCACTATTTGCAAGTAGTTTTCAAAATACGATTAATTTTTTAAGGCTAAATTATCTTTTTAGTCCCTTAACTATTTAATTAGTATCGGTTTGGTCCCATAACTAAAATTTGATTTATTTTGGTCCCTTAACTTCTCTCCATTATATATTTTGGTCCTCTCCGTTTATTTTAATTCAAAAACGTTAGATTTTCTTCATTTTCTTCTGGAATTTTTATGGGATTCTTGTTGTTGAATGTTGATAGAGATGATATGAAGATGAAAAAGAGGAGAAGAAGATGAAGAAAACCTAACGTTTTTGAATTAAAACTAACGAAAAAGACCAAAATGTGTAACAGAGAGAAGTTAAGGACCAAAATAAATAAAATTTTAGTTAGGGGACCAAACTGATACTACCTAAATTGTTAAGGGACCAAAAATGTAATTTAAAATTTGACTTTTTGTTTTTTGATCAAAACCATCAAATATTAATGATCCAAAAATAGTATTCCAATTTCCCTAACAAAGCTACATTAAACTCCTTCAACTTCCTCACCCCAACCCTCCAGACTCCTTTTTAGAACAAACAATATTCCAATTTATCCAAGTACTTTTAGAGCGGTCCTCACTCCCCCTCCCCCCTAAAAAATTTATTTAACAAAGATTCAATGGAAGAGATTATACCCGAAGGAGCTTTGAAGAAAGAAAGGGCATAGATAGGCAGAGAAGTCAGAACAGTTTTCAGAAGTATCAAGCGACCACTAAATGAAAGAAACCTACTATTCCACCCCGACAGTCTAGATTTAATACGATTCACAACAGGATCCCAAAACGACAGTCTCCGAGAATTACCCCCAATAGGCAAACCTAAGTATACAAAGGGAATCTTCCCCACTTTACAATTCAACACCGAAGCCGCCTCGCTCAACCAAGAATCAGCTATATTAATTCCCACCAACAAGCTTTTATTAAAATTCACTTTCAACCCCGACAACATTTCAAACATGATAAGAGTCGCCCGCAAAGCCCGAACATTAGCCCAGGTTTTTTGACCAATCAATAGAGTATCGTCCGCAAACTGTAAATGCGAAACACCAACCAGATTTGTCGTCCCAACCGAGTAGCCAGTAAAGAGATTATTATCAACCATAGCTTTCATCAAAACATGAAGACCCTCAGCCGCAAGAAGAAACAGAAAAGGTGATAGAGGGTCCCCCTGACGAAGACCCCTGTGAAGGTGAAATTCATCAGTTGGACTACCGTTTACAAGGACAGACGCTGTAGCAGTGCCGACACATTCTCTAATCCATTTCCTCCACAACACTGGAAACGACATACGTTCCATCACCGCGTCCAAATGGCCCCACTCAACCGAATCGTACGCCTTTTCGAAGTCCACCTTAAACAACATGAGATCCTTTTTTAACTTAGTAGCTTCATCTACCACCTCGTTAGCTATAAGAATACCATCAAGGATTTGCCGATTATGAATAAAAGCAGACTGTGTTTCCGAAATCACACTACCAAGCACCATTCTTAATCTGTTTGCAAGTAACTTCGCTAGGATTTTGTACATGCTCCCCACTAAAGTATCGGTCTAAACTCATTAAGTCTCTGAGGGTTATCAACTTTTGGAATAAGGACAATGAAAGTAGTGTTGATGCCCTTGGTCAATTTCCCGTTCCGGTGAAACTCATTAATAAATCTCATGATGTCATCTTTCAACTCACACCAAAAATCCTTTATGAAACCAAAGTTCACCCCATCCGGCCCCGAGCTTTTAAAACTATCACAGTCCCACACAACTTCCTTCACTTTATCCACCGAGAAAGGCTTAATCAAGCCCCCTCCCTCAACCAAAGATAAAGAACGAAACTGAAGATTCTCCACACTAGGACGGTCCATTTGCTGCGCTTGAAAGTGGCTCGCGAAATGGTTGAAAACTGCGTTCCTAATGGGATCAACTCCCTCGATCAACACACCATCGACCAAAATGGAGCAAATAGTATTATGACGGCGCCGAGAGGACATAACAGAATGAAAAAACTTGGAGTTCGCATCACCTTCACGCAACCACCTATTCCTCGCCTGCTGCCAACAAATGTTATTACTGAGCCTAGATAAAGAATGAATGTTTGCTGATACTTCAATCAACTCCCCACACTCAGTGTCGGACAACACCTCAACCTCCCCTTTGCTATCTAGCTCTGCCAACCGGTCTTTCAGAGACAAGATTTTAGCCGGTAAGTTTTGAGAATGAGATAATCAATTTTGATTGGCTAATGAAAAATAAATGAGTCATGATCCATTTTGATTGACTAATAAAAAATAAATGAGTCATGATATATTTTGATTTGTTGATGAAAAAACATTAAATGAGAAGAGAAATTTGAAGATGCCATGTGTACTTTTCAAAAAAATTAAGGCAAATATTTATAATAGAGATAGAGATAGAGATGACAACCCTTCTTATGTGTTAAGTAATTCCGTAAAGAATTTGCAAATATTTGGTTGCACCGCGTTAAGATACATTTAATTGAGAAACACAATTAATTAAAATAAAGAAATTAGTACATTTTATTTTTTTGTCTTTTGTCAAAAAATAAGGAATTACATTCAATTTTTTTTTTTATAAATGAAACATGATAATATCACAGCCTTTTTTTACAATATATCACACCCTTTTTGGTTGTGTGATTCCGTAAATCCACACACCGTGTTACAATACATTTAATTATTTCTATAACAATCACATTTATAACATTAAAGTAATTAAAGTAATTAATGTAATAATTCAATTTCGGTAGTGATTGAGGGTTCACCTCACTATAAATAAACATCATTGCCCTCGCTATTTCCACACAACTCAATTTCAACTCAACCATAGTCTTACAACTCTTTCTCTCAAAATCTTAGCAATTCTCAATTACCAATCAAAAATGTCGAGGTCCGCTTCTCTTTTGATTGTATCAATGTTGATTCTCAGCATTTCATTGTTATCGGATGCAGTTGCCCCGGTAAACTCCCCAGCAACGTCTCCTACAGGTAACTCTCCTTCACCAAGTGTTGTACACTCTCCAACATTGTCTCCGGCAGTGAATGCTCCGGCACCAAGCGCCACCAGCACCCATGCTCCGGCACCAAGCACTGCCAGCAACCATGCTCCAGCACCAAGCGCTACTAACGCCCATGCTCCAGCACCAAGCGATACCAACACCCATGCTTCAGCACCAAGCACTACCAACACCCATGCTCCGGCACCAAACGCTACCAGCACCACTCATGCTTCGGCACCAAGTGTTACTAACACACATGCTCCGGCACCAAGTCCTCATCATTCTGGTTCTGCGAGATTGAGTGGTTATGTTGGTATCAATGTTGTGGTGGCTTTGGTCTTGGGAAGCTTTGTTTTTTAGAATGGTACTAGTTTATATGTAAACATCGTTGCTTTTATTTCTTGTCTTTTTGTCGTTTAATTTCGTCTTACTTTAGTTTGTGCTGATGTCTTTTTCTGAACATTTTATTTGTATCATGGAATAATAATTGTCACGTTGAAAATTATGCTATTATTTATTTCAATTTTAGTTTTTATTAATTTTTTTATTTTTTTTACAAAAGAGAGTCTAAGCCTATATCTGAATTAAGAGAGATCATATCAATCAAATATATTTTTTGGTTGTAGATGGACTATGATGACATATTGCACATGTTTTTCTGACGGTAAATCAACTTGTTTTATAATAATTCACCTAAAATGACATTGAAGAATGGAATCGAACATCCTTAAAAAAAAATGGAATTGAACAACGATTTTTTCATCATGTTGCGAACATCAATTTATACATCATGTTCTCACTTAAAAAAATATTCTCCTAAAATGGAATTGAACCATAAAATTAGTCTTCCACCCTTAAAAAATTTAGTCTTCCTATTTTTTCTCATAAATTTTAAAGTGAAAAAAAAAACTACACTCTAATCACTATTATAAGCAAAATTGAATAATTTATGTATTTAGTTCCGAATGGATTGTGAAATTCTGACTTAATGACTACGATTATGATTAGGATGTTTAACTTGAGGGGTTGTACTTGTCAATTTTCGATTGATTCGACAAAGTAAAATAAATGAAACAACAATTAGGTCATGTTAAATTCCATTTTCTTTCACTACTTGGTAAATGGGTTCAACGTCTATAATTATTTCCTCAATTTCTCGACATTTTAACAAAATAGATAAGTCAAATGTCAAGTACTTACCTTTTAACATATAAAAAACACCCTGACTTGATCGAACACTCTTAAGTAATTATAAAATGGAGTATAATAGCTAAAACAGGTGGTGGAAATAGTAAATCTATCTTGTTTATTTTAGTCACAACACCCTTTCCAATATTCTTATAGGGTCTAATAGTCCATATTAAAGTGTCAAAAATGTAATTAAAGTTGTAATTTGGGGGTTAATTTGTGAAGAGAAAAAACCCTAAAATAAACCCTAACCAGTTAACAAAAGATGAATTAGAGTTGTTGGGTTGAAGAGTCCCTTTTCGTATGCCTGCAAACCAATCAGGTATCAAAGGAATTCCAACCCTCTTTACTTTCACTCCTCGTCAAGTTTTGTTAAGCAATCGAACCATGAAGAACGGAACCCAAAACTCTGAACAGAAGCAGAAGCCTCTTCTGAACCAATCAATTGCTCTTTACTTGGAACGCTCGGGATTCTCCAAAACCCTCAAAAAGTTTCTCTCTGAAGCCAAAATTGAGGTGGGTCACTTTCCATTCATTCGTTTGGACACTATTTTTGATAAAGTTTACATTTTTTTGTTATCTGTAGAATATTGTATAATTGTAATGTTGCTTTTGGAGATGTTTTTTCATTGTTTTTCTGGTAGGAATGTTATACTTGCAGTTTGTAGAAGCATGTCGATTGAATTTAGGATCTGTTTTGATTGGCTTAGTTGAGCTTACATACTCATGCAAACATTGAGCTTATGAAAACAGTTTATGACGTGTCTATAAGCTACTTTCAGCTTATTTTCATAAGATTTCCGAAATAGCTTATGAAAACAGCTTATAGCTTATGTGAAAATGATTTCACTCTGGTGACTTTAGTGTATTTAGAGGATGGATAAATGATTAAAATAAATTATCTAAGACGAGGGAGAAAGATTGGTTAAGAGAGAGATAGGAACAAAGACACCAAAGTCACCCAAGTGAATTTGACTTTATTTTATCTTTTGTTATTGAAATAGCCTACAAGCACTTATGCGATAAACACTTAATTGAGCTATTTATCCCAACAGGGCTTTAGTTTAATGTGCTTCAGTTACCAAAAAGTCTCTATAAGCTTGTAGGTGATCATGCACAAGATATATTTAATGAGTGAATTTTTAATAAAATGAAACACATAAGCTAATTTCAAAGTTATGCAAGAAATTATTGTGTAAAAAACTCATATGTGCCTGTTGAGAAGTTTTATGTAAACTGATTTTATTGTAAAATATGTGTTTTGTGCCTTGTATTGGTTTGGTTTGGACTGATTTGTAATTTGTGAGAGCTTATCAATTAAAAACAAGTTTACGACTCTTCATTTACGAAAGAAGTTCAGTAAGTTTATAATTGTTTACATCTTTATGAATTTAAATTTAAACAGGAGAGTTTCTTAACAATTCGATGCAGTGCTGAGACTAATTTCATCTTATACGAGAAGCTTTTGTTTAATAAACTTACAGTTATTGAAAAAATCTTTTAATATTATTATGCCATAAATTTTCTTTGAGAATGTCATCTAAATTGAGTCATTTTGTCTTTTAAATTTTCAAACCAAACTGAGAAGAACAGATTCTTGCTTATGATTGCTTTAAGTAATTATGTGCACACACAGCAAAATGAATGTTGTCTGCTGTGATGTCATATATAGACCAGAATTCCTCTGTATTCCATATCTGTGTCTTCCTTCTCACCGTTCAATAACAAATTTGGCTGGATTATTCTTCTGTTTTACATTGTTGCTCCTTTTTCTGATGCAGAACGATAATACAGAGGGTTCGACAGTGGATCTAGAAGAGATGTGCCGCAAATATTTGGAAACATGGTAAGACCAACAACCTTAGCTTTGTTTCACACTTTCAAGGTTTTGGAGTAAAAAACTGATTTTGAACTACACAGTACACACTGACAAGATATTGCCACTAGTGCAAAACTGTTCTAGTTTTCTATTTCTATGTATAAAGTACCGTGTAACTGGCCATTGTCTGATGTTGTTGAGGATCCATGTATCAACAATATCAATTACTAGCTAGAAAGCTTGGACCAGTCATAATTGTTAGTAGCACACTATAGCAGTGAAAAGTAGCAGTTGGCCGCTATAAAATTTTCATACTGTGGCAAATTGACAATTTTCAGTAGCGGTGGTTGCTTACAACAATTTCTATGATGGTTGCTTAAAACAATTTCTATGGCGTCTGACACAAAATTCACTACGCCATTCCGCCATGGCTGCTATTTTACAGCATTTTATAGTATGAATCATTTATCCTACATTTGTAATCTTCAGACAAGCAGTTATCCCACTACCTATGATCTTGCTACAGCATTTGTGGGGTTGGTTGTTGTGCATCATAATCTGATATTGAGAACTATGGGACGAATAATTCGAAGTTGCAATCTCAATTTTCTAATTGATGCTGCCACACCAATTAGTATTTGTCATTTATGTCTCGTTTATATGCTAATTGAGCTTTTGTTCTTGTTTTTCATCTCTCTTTGGTAGCAAGGATGCTAAGTCAACTATCAATGATCAAAAAGCGCAAGGTATGCTTTTTAAATCCTTGAAAACCTATCTCTCTTGTTTATAACATTGAATTATTTATTCTTTCTAAGAGTCAGATCTTTCTTGCATTTCTCATTCTCTTGCTTCTTGAATCGTGGCAATTAAATCTTAATGGGGGCTTTTCAATTACTTGCTAATTGCAGGCGTGGACTCCAAAAATGAAGAGGAGAAATCCAAGGGAAAAAAGAAAAAGAAAAGCAACGTAGTTTCTGAATCTGTTGTTGATAATGTGGAAGACAACCAATTGGAGTCACCAACTGTGGTTACAGAAAACAAAGTTAAGGATGATTTATCTGCAGATGCCAAAGTTGATAATGGTGCTGAGACAGAGAAACCGTCCAAACATAAAAAGAAAAAGAACAATAAGTCAAATATTGAAGGGGGTACGATAGAGCAGAATGCAGTTACAGAAAATAAAGTTAAGGATGATTTAGCCATAGATGCCAAAGTTGAAAATGGTGCTGAGACAGAGAAGAAGTCCAAACGTAAAACAAAAAAGAAAGATAAGTCAATTAGTGAAGGGGATGCAAAAGAGCAGATTGGAGACCCTGATGCAACAAATGAAGAAGCAACACCCGAAGAGAAGAAAGATTCTAAGAAAAGAAAACGACCAATTTCTAAAGAAAATGGTGAACAAGATACCGAAATAAAGGCAGATGAAGAAACCAAACGCAGGAAAATAGAAAATGTGAGTGAATCTAAGGGAGAAGACCAATCAGCAAAATCAAACGGGCACTCTGAGAATGGGGCAGAAAGTTCTTCTGTGCAAAAGTCTCAGAAGAAAAAACATAAAGAATCAGCTGAGGTATGCAATAACTAGTATTTACTATTTATTCTCTCTGAATATA
>Ga0209282_1001381_pt1 | contig 13272 bp, 9 predicted proteins | sample Mtrugardesep15_FD_187529 | JGI IMG/M metagenome (GOLD analysis project Ga0209282, IMG submission 187529) | Root nodule microbial communities of legume samples collected from California, USA - M. trunc garden sep15 (SPAdes) (version 2) | ecosystem: Host-associated > Plants > Roots > Nodule...
CCCCCCACAGATGTATTTGACCTAATTCATATCTAAAAATGTTTCATCACTGTTTGCATTAGTACCAAGTATCAACAAGTTGAGACCAATACTGCATTCATATAGTGAAGCAATCAAATTAATGCAACTAAACTGTAACAGAAAAGAATACTTGGGTAAGCAATATCACGACAACAAATACCAGTAAATTAATTACCAACAACTTAACAGAAACAATACAAGAGAAAAATGACCGACACTATTCAATTGACTTACATGATGGAATATGTAACACAAGCATTCTGGTAGAAACCTGACATTTGAAGCTTCACCCCATATTAGGAGGTATAAAGAAACATACAGCAATTTCTTCTCTTTAGTAACAGCCTCCAAACTAAAACCACAATAGCCCCTTCAATGTCAGTAATTATGTACATAGATCATAACAAAATACTTCCTCTGTTCCTTTTTAAATGTCCTTTTCGTAGAAAAGTTTTGTTTATATTTAACTGTCACTTTCAAAGTTCAATGTAATATTAAATGTTGTTTTACCAATATTACCCTTAGTTATTTATTACAGAGAGATAAATATATGAAACGAGATATTAAATGAATGAGGCTACTATTGAAAAATAATAAATTATTGCATCAATAGTAGTAACATTTATTGATTGTCTTGATTTGTGTAAAATGTCAAAAAGTGACAATTAAAAAGGAAAGGAGGTGGTACAATTCGTTTTCATACAAAATATAAATAGTTGTGCTACCTGCTCCAAATAGGCTGAATGCATAGGTAGTTGCACCAATTTATGTAATTCTCAAGGGACTTAAGGAATACTTTCTGCAAGGCTGCTTCATCCAATTTCTGGAAACAAGATATAGATGATGAGAATAAGAACAAATATAGCACAAAAATTGCTAAGAGCGGAGTAACAAAATAATGATAAAATATGAAATTATCATGCTGGACAAGTATAACCAACTTGGTTTAGTTAGTTAACTATACCAAGATTAAATGTAAGGACTTAATTCAGTTAATCATTCGATACATTTCCAGTTTCACAAACACTTCTAAAACTCTCTTCCCTCTTGGAATTCTCAACCCTCGTATAGCGTCAAGAAACCTCTGATCCTGATGGCTTGTGAAAATCCTTATAATCCACCACCAGCACAGCCACCAGAAACTCAACTTCTGTCACCTCTTGTAAATGCACAGGTATCAGTATAATACAGAAACTATTATTAAACTACACTCCAATACAGGCAACACAAACTTCCTTTTCTCTAAAACTTTCCACATTTCCTTGGTAGGCACCCTACCATTCACCCTATTTCATATAAATGAAAATCTGGAGTAACTTGTTTTTATTCCTCTAACACACTCCACCAAACTTTGCAGCGGGTATCTTGCTTCCCAGGTCAACCTAAATAGCATAAACCAAATTTAGTTTCTATACTGCATGTCTCTACACTTAATCCCCTCAAGATTACCCTCTCCTGTAGCTTGATTGTATGGCTATGAGCTTAATCACCTTAAACCCAGCTAGTTTCGTATGTAGCCCTTGACCCCATAAACAGAATAAACCACACGTTAAAATTGTGAATATCTAGTAAACTCATTTGATTCAGTAAATGATGTAGCATTTTGCAAATAAAACACTTAACAGGAAAATCTTGAGGAAATCCAATAAGGTAAATGATCCTCAAAGCCTAGAGAATTAAATACTTACGGGTTCGGTTTTGTCTGGAACTCCAAGCCGAGATTGCTCATTTGCAAGCAGATGAACTATGTGTTCACGCTGATTAGCAACATTATCTTTCTGGCGGCAAAAAAAATCACACACATGATAAAAATGAGTTCGTAAGAATGCCAATGTCGAAATGACTTATAAAATATCAACAACAAAAAAAAGTAGAGATAATCAAAATTACTTACTTCAAGTAAATAAAAGAATAACAATCAGAAAGGGCACTGATGATCACAATTGTGAAAAGTCCCAATCAAATTACTTTTAATTTTCAGACTGAATAAAGTTATTCCTTTGGATTCTAATTATGCAATCCCACCAAGATAATTCAAATTACAATATCATAGTGGCAGAAAATCCAATCCAGCAATTTTAAAACCCATTATAGTCAATAAGTTTAGTTTCAAGAGATTTTTTGTAACAAAAAGAGTTGATTTCGTTTATATATATTCATCATGATTTTTAAGCTGGTAATTCCTTTTCTGATTTCTAGAAAGCTTTTCCGGGTTTAAATAATCTCTCAATTTTTCATGATATGGCCATTTTGAATTTCTATTTTATCCGGTGTAAGTTTTTGAATTGAGACTTGGGTGATCCAGAGAACTACAGTTTCTTCATCATTTGCTGCTATCAAAGGATAGATTAGCTACAGCTCAGTATAACTACAGTGTATCATAGAGTAGCTTAGTAATATCTCTACGGTACAATGTAGTTATACTGAGCTGTATTAGATTCTCTGATACCATATTAGATTTGTGTATTCGTCAATGGAGATTCTTTGATCTCTGAAATTCTGTTATTGCTTTTTCATATTCTGTTACAGATACAGTGAAGGTCTTTATACAGCTGGCTATTACCAGATACAAGCATGGCTCAACTGATACGTGTCAGTCAAGTTGGTTACAATCTATTGAGTTAGTTACATAGAGATATTAATAAGCTACTCTATGGTACACTGTAGTCATGCTGAGCTGTAGCTAATCTATCCTTTGATAGCTGCCAGTTCAATAAAGTTTAAACCTTAAAATCTCTACAGAAGTCTACACTCCTAACCATCAAAGGCTCGTTCTTGACAATGCCATTGGCAAGTCCACAGTTTTTTTTACTGTCAAATCATTTGTATATATGGGAGTACACAAAAGGACAAATGCATAGATTTGTTGCAGCTTAGTAAAGCTCACACTGTTCCTCTGATAGAATATTGGTATTGACATTTAGTTCACAAACAGCGAGCCACATTCTTTTGCATTTTAAAGTACCGACGTCATTTTTAAGAGCAATCATTTTGGAATGAAGGGGACTCATGGTGCAAATTGCAACCTTCTACCCCTTATTTTGAGACAAAATGATACACACAGAGCCAATAACTCTTGTTGACCTCCTAAAATATATATGTATGCAAATGGACTCAAAGTATATTTAAGTATTGCAGCCAATACTAATATTTGCGTATCAAGACTAATATATTTTAAAGAATACTACAATTTGGTTTCACTGCATATTAGAGAAGAGATAAAGAATGCTTAGTTCAAGAACGCAAAAACAATAAGATAACTGAAAGAACAAGACCAATCTTGACTTGACAATTGACACCAGATAAAAAAAACCACATATACAGACCTGAAATCCAAAAGTATACTGCAGAAAATCTAACATGTTGGCATTCCTTGTGGGAGAAATGAAATAGGCCCTGGGCAATTCAGGCAAGCCACTGAAATACTTCAGAGCTGAAACTGCTGCTTGCACCTAACAATAAGCTCTTACGGGTAAGACGCCGTCACAAAACGGGAAGGAAAAAAAAAGGGTCTTAAATAAAGAAAGCTCGAGAACCTCGGGGAAAAAAACAACAGCATTTGTTGAAGTAGTAGCATCTATAGGGATGATGTTGTAAGCAATCAGATCCTCTGTCGATGCAGAATCTGATTCCATGACCCGCTTAAGCTGCAACAAAGATACATGTTCGAGTTCAGAAATAAATGAGATAAAAAATCTTGCAAAATCCCAGCTAACATACACACCTTTTTTTACATAAAAAACATCTTACTGTACTGCTCATAATTCTAATTACACCCAGAAAAAAATTAAACAATACAATCTAAACAAAATTATTAAAAAGTAACTGTAACAACAATACTAATCCTAATGAAATCAAGCATTCTGCGAAATTAAACATATACACTGTAGCGGCTTTTATTAAAAAAATACAGCAAACATTGGATTGCTTCAATACAGCACTTCTATCTCCGTTCCAAAATCCTTCTACAATGCAGTAACAAAAGGCTAATATAAGTGCTCGCACTGTTTCTGGTAAGTAGTTTATGTTGTACTGCATAATTACTAATAAGGGGTATGTGACATTGGCTTCACTGTAATATCTCTTAGATTAGAGTCCCTACGGATTTGTGTGCTCTACAAGTAGGTGTTTTTTTTTTTTGGTTACTACAAGTAGATGTTTAACTGAACCCATAACTCAATGAAATTGAGTAAACATTTCAGAAAATATTGCACTTAGTTTTCTCTCAAATCCTGATTGTTTCATGTTTTATAATGCTTGGAAAACCCTATTCCATATAATCCCTAAAAATAAGAAAATTAAAAATCATATTAATATATTACATTTGTTCAAAGAAGGAAAACCCAACCTCATCAGGAATTTCTTCACTCAATTGCTCAAGCACTGTTCCTAAAACCTTTAAGGTAGCAAAAACTCTTTTCCTCTTCACAGTCTTGCGCTCCAACCTGTATTCAGCATGAAAGACTTAATGTGAAAAGGAATAAGAATAATCAAAACAAATAGCAGAAATAAATTATATATCAATATTGAATATAATATATAATTTATGTTATAATATATAAATTTTCCAGAATAAATTCCTAAACATCCATTTCCTGGCTACACCCCCCAAAAAAGAGAGAGAGAAATGAAACCCTAATTATCAAATTTCAAACTAGGTAAATTCTACTGAAGATAACAACAATCAAACTTTAATTGGACAGGTGAAATCCATCAAAAAGAAAATGTAATAGTACAAGAACAAATGAAAAAATAACAGCCGGTCACATTCTAGAACTCGCTAATTTTGGGGGCAAATAGTTACATGAAGCCCGAGGGGGTGGCGAAGAGGAAAAACAATATCATCTAAATAGACACTACATACAGATTAGTCAGAAACGTACTCGCCAAGATTCCGGCTGAAAGCACCAGATTCCCTCAACTGCATTTCCTCCTCACGTAATCTATCTACATTATTCTTCTTTCTGTAACTCTTGTAGAACTCTTGTAGTCGGGCAATGTCCTGACTTCTATCTATGGTTCCAACTTCCTTTTTAGCCAGCTTTTGCTGAAAATTTGAACAAAAAAGCAAAGATAAAATGAAGACACTGAATCCTTTACAATTTTAAAAAAGGGCATGATGATTTTACAGCTTAGATATTTTATAAAACAATTACACTATATATTGTAGAGCTTGTGCCCTATCCTGATATTTAAAACTTAGTTTGATCTGAATGAAGATCTTGATACCATTGCATTATACAGAAACCTGTATGAACTAGTTATCAAAATGACTACAAGGCAACATTCTCATGAACTAAATGAAAAGATAAATCCTGCAATGAGATTATAAGGAAGCTAAATGATGTAAACTTTTCATGGTAGGGCTTTGACAGATTGTCCAGCAAAATTCTAACATACCAACCAAGCAAGAGGTGCAACGCAGAGTCACGTCCAAATAAAAACATACTGATACTCAAAATCCTAGTATCCCAATCAAAACTCTTTAGCTACATAATAAAGCTAGACATTCAATATATACCTTAATGACAGACATCAAACCGGTCTTGAATTGTAAAACACCTCGGCCTTCACTATTGGGGTCCAGATTTTGTGATAACGAATACGCATGCTCACATACTGCAAAAAGTAAGAAATATTTAGAACCAAGAATGGGAATCTATAACACTAGAGGATTTCAGTGGTCAAATTGAAGAGGTTTTCATCAAAAGGACTCGTACAGTCTTCACCATTTAACATTTTCCTATAATCCACGCTAGCACAGGAGAAAGCTAGGAGATAATATAAAACCGGAATACTTGATATAACTTGGAAGACTATGATGCAGTAATGGAAATTTTTTGATATAAAATGGATAGGGATATAGAGCAGGATGAAGGTAAACATACATATTCGAGAAACGGTGGGATCTTCATCTTGAATCTCATCTGCAACTCTTAAAATTTCATCAATATCTCTATTTTTAGCAAGAGCAGAAGGCACATTTCCAGCAATTCCAGCAGCAGGTCGACCATATGCATCATCGCCGGTTCTCTCCCTTCTCAAAGCAGCCCTAACTAACCGCTCCCAAAGCTCCTCAGGTCGAGACATCTGCTAAAGAACATGCATTGAATTGAATTTAATTTGTAACATTAAATTAATTAATTATTTAAAATGGCTTTTTAGCAGGATGGATAAGTAACCATGGAATAAAAATGACGGAAGAGTTTCCACTGAATGAATCTAACAAGACGAAACAATAATAACAAATCGACTAATGAAATTGATTCAGAATCCATGAAACAATACTGTTTTACAGTTAGATAACAGTTGAGTACAGTTATGATGTCAATCGCGCGTTTCAGAGTGGAGCACCGATGCGACGGTGCGATGGCGTAGATCGCGGTTGAATTGGTAGAAAATAGGTGAAGGAATGGAAAAAATAAAAACCTGAACGTTCCCGGTGGTTGTGACCGCCGAGGACTAACTCCGGTAAATGCGATTCCAACTCGTTTCAGATACAAACGCGGTTTTTTTGTATGGAGTTTAGGGTTTCGATTACGATGACGTCTGAGGTGATGCAGAACAAAGTGAACGTGAAAGTGAAAGGAAACTCAGTAAAATGAAATGAAAGTGGATGCTTTTTATTTTTTTTGGTTGGAGCGAAAGTGAAACGAAGGAAAGGTAAAGTTTCCCTTTTTTTATTTTTATCTTTCAAAAAAAAAAAATTATATTCCTTCAAAAATAAATATATCTTGTTGCCGTGAGATTAGCTCGATTGCTAAGGACATATGCATAATATATGCAAGAGCCGGAGTTCGAACCCCGGAAACCCCACTTCTCCACATTAAATAAAATGTGTGACTTCCAGCCACTAGGCTACCAGACCAAAAAAAATAAAAAATAATATATTTTTTTGGTAGATAGACGAAGCCATCATAAACTCACACACACAAAATGGATGTACCAGCATTCGTTCGGTCTAACAATTTTGGCATTTTTGTCGGTTTGAGCTAAGACTTATGGGATAAATAATAATATTTTTTTTTTTGGTAGGTAGACGAAACCATCATAAACTCACACACACAAAATGGATGTACCAGCATTCGTCCGGCCTAACAATTTTGGCATTTTTGTCGGTTTGAGCTAAGACTTATAGGATAAATATATCTTATCTTGACTTATACTATATTCTAAGTTAGATTAATTTTTTGAAGTTAAAAAAATTGTTACAAATTTTTTTTAATTTTTTTGCCTTTTTTTAAATGATCTCTTATCTTATTTATCTTATGTATAAAAAATTCTTAAATCTCTTAGACAACTTTTTGAAGTCAAAAAAAATGTTGCAATTTTCCTTAATATTTTGCTCTTTCTTTATTTTTTTTTATAAAAAAAGCGCATATCTTGTCTTATATAAAAGTTCTTAAGTGTATTAAACAACTTTTTTGAGTCAAAAAAGTTGTTGAAGTCTAAATTGCTTCGGGGTTTTATTATTTGTCTTTTAAAAGCATAATCAATGTTTTTTTCATAATAAAGATTGGACCAAACGTAGTTTCAGCAAAAGGCGAAGTAGATCAACCTTAGAGGTGAAAGTTGGAGATCATATCATACAAGTTACACGATTTAAATATTTTGGGTTCATTCTTTCAACAAAAAAATCTTGGGTTTATGGTACAAAATGACAGAGAAATAAAAGTAAACGTAAACCATCGTATTAAAGCTGGATTGTTGACATTGAGAAGAGTCTCATATCTTTTTTGTTATACAAACGTATCGTTTAAGTTGAAGTGAAAAAATATCAAACAATTGCCATGACAATGATGTTTTATGGAACAAAGTATTGGGTGGTTACGAATCAGCACGAGAATAGAGTTAATGTACGTAGATGGGGATGTTGTGTTGCATGTGGTAGGACTAGATGAGATAATATTAGAAATGGTAGCATGGTAGAGATAGTTGGGGTAACACTCATAGTATAAATATTGTTGAAAATAGGTTTAAGTGGTTTGGACATATAGAGAGAAAACTTATAGATTCTATAGTATGAAGAGTATATCAAATAGAAGATAGTCATATTACAAGAGGTATAGGAAGACCTAAAATAACTATAAGAGAAACTATTATGAAATATTTATATATTAGTGAGTTGTAGCTAAATATGGTTTATGATAGAATAATATGATGTATTTCGGTCCATGTATGTAGTCAACCCCATCTAATGGGATAATGTTTTATCGTCGTCTTTTGAAAGCATTATCATGCTCAACAACAACTATTATTTCATTTCATGATCAACTACCAAATACTACCCACAATTTCATTTGTTCGCTCACCATGTTCATCAGCCTTGAGCTTCGATTTCAATTGATCGTAAATCATCTTTCAACTTCTTCTTTCTTCATGGAAACTACCGGGATTTTAGAATTGTTTGTAACAATTTTAACGATTTTAACAATTATGATTGGATAAATTGAGATAACCCCAGATCAATGTTAACAATTGAATTATTTGCTATTATATGGTTTGAGAATCAACCAACTAAGAATTTTAATACAAAACGAAAGTTATTTCTTTTGCATTATTAGAAACCAACATAAAGATATTATGATCGTCATAATAGAGGGGAAAAAATGGTTAGGAGAAGGTAATGGGTTTTTTCCGAAACTAAGACAAGTAATTTGTGAAAAATGATTGTAAATATTTTGGGTTGAAGAAGATGAAAAGGTTAATGAGTTTATAAGGATTGATATGATAAAGAAAGGTACATGTGTTTTAAAATGTGACTTTTTAATCTCAACCATTGATTTTTGATCTAATGGTTGATGATCATTCTCATATATATATATATATATATATATATATATATATATATATATATATATATATATATATTAGATTAAAGAAATTTCATGTGCTCAAATAGAGAATTTTACATGTGTTGATATTTAAATAATTATATTTATATTACTCTCTAAGATACTTAACCTACTCTGTCACTTGTAATTTTTTTCATATATATATATATATATATAAACGGCCCCTAAAACAATAATATATAAACGGGATACACCATTTTAGGATTTTTTTTTTTCATTTCACCCTTCATTTAAATTATTTTATCACTTTTATAATATTATTTAAATTATCAATTAAAAAAGTTACGCAAAACAAGAAGAAGAGGCAAAATTACTTCATATCATATTATTTGTAATATTTGAATCCTTTACTTTTTTTTTCATCAGGTCCATTATGTTTTAGAACATGCACACCTTAATCCTTTTGTTCATTTTTCTATTAAAAGATGGCGAGATTGCATTTTTTTTATTAGTAATTTTATTTTTAAGTATTTTTTTTATTATAATAAAATCGAGAAAAAAATCAGCTCTCATCTTCTTATTCATTATCTTCAAACCCATAAAAATCTTATTATCAAATTAAAACCCTAGATCTCAAATTAAAACCCAACTATGTTCATATAAATGTCAATATTATAACTCTTTTATGGTCAAGATGTATCCATGTTATGTCTGATTATTATGTTCAACATTTATATATTTATTCCTTAAAAAAATTTATATATTTATATTATGTTGAAAAAATGTCAAAATTATATCTATTAGGGACCAAAAATAAAACAATTTTTTTTTGCAAGGATGAGAACATCTCATTTTATTTTTTACGGACTAAAATCAAAATTTGTTATAATTATAGGGATAAAAATCTTATTTACAACAACAACAACAACCAAGCCTTATCCCACTAAGTGAAGTCGGCTACATGGATCAAATTACGCCATAGTGTTCTATCATAAACCAAATTTGGATCCAACTCATTAACCTCTAAGTCCTTTCTAATGGTTTCTCTAATAGTTTTCATAGGTCTTACTCTACCTCTTTTAACATGACTCTCCTCCATTTGATATACTCTTCGTACAACGGCATCTACGGACCTTCTCTCTACATGCCCAAACCATCAAAGCCTATTTTCTACCAACTTTTCTACTATAGGTGCTACCCCCACTCTCTCTCTAATGGTGTCATTCCTAATCCTATCATGTCTAGTCTTACCACTCATCCAGCGCAACATCTCTGCTACACCTACTTGAGTCTCGTGTTGACTCTTAACCGTCCAACACTCCGTACCACACAACAACGCCTGTCTAACTGCTGTCCGATAAAACTTTCCTTTCAACTTAAGTGGCACTTTCTTATCGCACTAAACACTTGAGGCTCTTTTCCATTTCAACCACCCAGCTTGAATACGATGGCTTACACCTGCTTCTATTTCTCCGTCATTTTGTATTATAGACCCAAGATATTTAAACCGTGTAACTTGGGGTATGATATGATCTCCAACTTTCACCTCGAGGGTAAACCTACTTCTCCTTGTACTGAAGTTACATTCCATATACTCCGTCTTGCTTCTACTCAAGCGGAAACCATACGCTTCTAAGGCTTGCCTCCAGGTCTCGAGCCTCCCGTTCAATTCCTCCCTCGACTCCCCAAGCAAGATTACATCATCTGCAAAAAAGCATACATCTCGGTGCTAACTCTTGGATGTGTTCCGTCAGTACATCCAAAACTAAAGTAAAAAGACAAGGACTTAGGGTTGAACCTTGGTGCAATCCTATTGTTATGGGAAAATCTTCGGTAGCCCTATCTTGCGTCCTCACACTAGTCGAAGCTCCCTCATACATATCATTGATAGCTTTAATATAGGCAATCCTAACCCCTTTCTTCTCCAGGGCTTTCCATAAAATCTCTCTAAGAACTCTATCATACGCCTTCTCCAAATCAATGAAAACTAAGTGTAAGTCTTTTTTATCCGTCTGATATCGTTCCACTGCCCTAAATCTCCAGATCATTAGATTTGTGTTTTCGTAGATTTGTTATTTTTCAATCTTTCCGCCTAGTGTCTACTCTTTGGTACCCATTTTTTCTTCACCGTGTTCTCCCTTTTTTCCTCTCTCACCTTCTTCTTCATCTTTACCCCTACACAATCATGGCCTTCCATTTTGCTGCTATAAAACCCACGACCGTGACCTCCTTCCTATAGATATCCTTTCAATTTCATTCTCCATCTTCAGTTGTCATATTTCCAAACTTTAGTTAACAGTAGAGCGATAATTTTGGAATTGGGATGGGATTTGAGAAAATGATACTTTTTTATGGATTTATTTTTAAATTTATTTTTTATTGAAAATGATTGGACGGAGAAGATGATGAATTTATGGGTTTAAGGATGAAGACGAGACAAGGATGGATTGAAGATGATGAAGATTTGAAGACTAATATTTTATAGGTTTTTTTAATGAAAAATATTTTAAAATAAAATTATTATTAATAATCCCATTTGGCAATCTTGCTTAGCCTTTTTGACAAAAAATATGAAAAAAAGGACCAAGGTCTCCAAGTTTTAAAAGAGAAAGGATTTAAATGTTACAAATAAATAAGATAGAGGACTTTTGAAATAATTTTGCCATAAGAATATTTTTTTTTAAGGAACCATAAGAATAACATTGAACACTATAAAACCCTTATTTTGACATTATTTAAAAAATACTGTGTTTTGGCATAATATTTAATTTTTTTTTTTTACCATTTTGGAGTTTCTTGTGAATAAAAACAGACATATTAATGTCCATCTTGATGCCATTATAATATAATATAACTAATAATATGCATGTAAATAAAACATAAAAAGAAATTGACATATATCTTTCCTTCTATTCGATCTGGACACGGACGTGGTAATTTAATAAGGTTTATCTCTTGAGCACTAGTAGAACAACTGGAAGGTTCAGGCAAATATTTGTCCATTCATATATATGTTCTCCAATTTGCATCAGTGTTGCTTTGTTTTTTTCAACATTGATCCTTTTATGGACGGTTCTTGATCCAACTAGCTCGTTTTATAGTAAAAGAAGTGGTTTACCATTGTGAAGCACCAAATAGTTTTAAAAATAAAAACATCGCTTTGTAATAGACAAGATGCAGGCTGCCAAAGAAACGAGAGCAAGAGACCAGTCAACTATATGCTATTGAGAAAGTTAGCTATATATTACATAATTAACCTGATTCTGATACCATATTACTAAATAATTTATAAATTGATCATAGAACATATTAACAAAATCTTTACTAACCTGATTCTGATGCCATATGGCTTGAGTTGATTAATCAAGGAAATCAAGTCTAGCAGGGGATTAATGATTATTGACCCAAATATTTTATATGCACAAAACCCTTGGAATGGTTGAGTAAATTATTCCATGGAAATTTTTACAAAAAGCATTAACAGGATTTCTCCCATGAGAAGAGACAATGTTAATTTGATCCACTATAATGTTGTAACAACCCGTGCAATTCATATTAATAGCTATGTCACCGGCAAAAGTTCCTTTAAATCGGCGAAATGTCACATCAATGACTTGCACACTTGATTCCTAATAATTTTACAAAAATCAAAACATAACTATAAGTATTATATATTATTATATCAAAAAGCAAAACAAACACAAATATAGTTGAAATGACAATATATATATTATGAATGCAAATTTGAATGTGTACCTTTGCAATTTTAACACCATATTGTTGGTCTATATTGGATTTGCTCGAAAGTAATCTTACAGGATCCCCTCTGCAAAAGATTGGATGGTTAAATAGATTCCAATTATGGCAGAAAACCTTCGCATGACATATTCTATAAGGAGACACAACATTTTGGGGAACATGATGCTAAAATACGGTAAGTAAACATTCCTGCAATTAGAGACATTGTTGAAAATATGGATCAGAACCTATTATTAGAGTTTACTGCAATATTCCTATGGTTATGACTGTTACGATTTTAATTATAGGAATTATGGGAGGTTACAAATTTATGTTTGTCTGTTACAAATTTATAGGCAGTTTTTCTTTTGTGTATTTCTGATCATGAATTTCTTGTATTTAAATGTTGTTAGAAGGAATGAAATGTGTGTTTCAGTTTTCAGAACTCATAAGTCTTGTTTAATTTCTTTTCTAAATTCCAACAGTGGTATCAAGAGCATTCTTGTTCTTGAGGGACCTAGTGAGGTTGAGAGTTCCACTAAACACCCAAACACTTACCCAATAGTTGAAAATGCACTCTGATAACTCAGCCATAAAATTGCCAATTTTTGAGGGTGAGAATTATCACCTATGGGCAACCAGAATGGAGGCTTATCTTGATGCTCATGATCTTTGGGAGGCTGTTGAGGATGATTACGAGGTTGAGCCATTACCAGAC
>Ga0209282_1001382_pt1 | contig 13271 bp, 5 predicted proteins | sample Mtrugardesep15_FD_187529 | JGI IMG/M metagenome (GOLD analysis project Ga0209282, IMG submission 187529) | Root nodule microbial communities of legume samples collected from California, USA - M. trunc garden sep15 (SPAdes) (version 2) | ecosystem: Host-associated > Plants > Roots > Nodule...
TCTTTTGGGGGTTAGATTCTAGTGTTGGGAAACAATTGTAAACACCTTGAGATAGTGAAAATTCATGAGTGTCTTGTTCATTGGTGAGATTGGGAAAATGAGTAGAAATTAGGGTAGTTCTTTGTGAGCTTGTTGAAGCTAATTTCTTGTAACCCATTTTGTATCTCTTTGCAAGAACTCATTGATAGTGGATTGGAGAGATCAATCTCTCCTCCAGAGTAGGTCAAGTTGGACCGAACTGGGTGAACATTTCTTGGTGTTGTTATCTTTTCTCTACTCTCTTTATATTGTTTATTCTTTGATTCGATTGTGGTTTTGCTATGCACTTGATTCCTAGATTAGGTCTAGATTGTTGTTATTGCTTGTGGTTATTTAATTTGGTTATTGGTTGTCATTGATATTTGCTTCACGAATCTAAATTTCATTGGTGTGAAGTTTGAGATTTGAGTCTGAAATTCACAACAGCGATAATTATATAAAAAATAAATATACAAAATCAATTTATGTTTCACCAATTTACGTTAGTAGCATTTTTATAGTGTGAGATCCATGTTGATTTAACTGAATAAGAGATCGAAAAGTAGAAACAAAGTTGAAAAGAAAATGTTTCTAATGTATTGTGAATATCTCTAATCAAAAAAATACTTATATAATCAAAATGATTTAGACACAATATTTGAACACACATCAAGATATTATTTAAAAAATTCACATTATTTAAACAAGAGAACTATCTTAAGAGAGGTTAATCATTTCATTAATGTAACCATGTTTGGAGACTACAACTTATTTAAAACATCCTCTAAAGATTTTATTTTCAAAAAGAAGAAGAAGATATTTTTAAAAAAATAAAAGGCCAAGAAACCACGTCACTACGTGCTACTGAGATAACCCTGTGTTGTGTTGTGATTGTGAGTATCATCATCTCCATCCACTTCAGCAGCAAGTGAAGTTCCTTTAATTGATTTGATGATAGCAATTGTGGTTGTTATAATACCGAAATGGGTTCTCTTCCTCTCACCAGTAAAACCTCATTCCTCACCACCACAGCTCAATTTCCTTTCTTTTCATCATCAAGTAGAACAAGAAAAACAACAACTGTTTTTCTGAAGCAGAGAAAAAACTACAAGGTTTTTGCCTCATCTTCACGCGAAGAAGACAAAAATACCCCTCAACTCGATAGCTACGACCTCATGGAACTCAAATTCGGTCGTTTACTTGGTGAAGACCCTAAGCTCACCCTTGCCAAGGTAACAAACATACATATTATTATATTTTTCAATTTTGTTTTTATCTGTATGCCAAGTGATAAACATCACTTGAAACTCACACACGTAACTGCTCGAATCCGGTGAAGATAATATCGGCATATATATATAAGCATTGTTTCAAAACTTTATAATATCATTATACATGTTGACGATTTAGGTTATGGGAAGAAAGGCCAACCCTGGTGCATCTTATCTTGATATTGAGAAATCATTTTATAAAAGAAAAAAGGGTAAAGCTGTGGAAATTGAGGAGCTTCCCTTTGAAGTTGAAATACCATGGGCAAAGAAATTACCTCCCAAACCCGAAGGATCGAAATTCAAATCTGATGATTTCAACGTTGTTATCACCATCATCATCATCAGATTTGAAATTACCTCCCAAACCCGAAGGATTGAAATTCAAATCTGATGATGATGATGGTGATAACAACGTTGAAATGGACATTAAGAAACCTAATGAAGCCCTAAGGAAACCGGGGAATGCTAGAAAAAGTAATGTTCCTAATGTTATTTTGAGAAAGCCGTCCTTGTATAATGAGGACAAGGATGAGGATGAAGATGTGGACATGTCTTCGAGGTTGAGAATGAAACCGAATTTGTCTCTTAAAATGCAGAGTGGACAAGTGAAGGAGAAGTTTAGTGACATGACATTGTTGAGGAAGCCTGGATCGGTAATTGGTAAAAATGTTGATAGTGAGTTGAAGATGCGGAAAGAAGAGCCGAGTTATGAAGTTAGTAACTTGACCTTGTTGGAACAACCACACAGACCAGGTTGCAATAAAGAAGTAGAGAAGTCTCCAAAGCCAAGTGATGAAGTTAGTAAATTGACCTTGTTAGAACAGCCACACCGGCCAAGTTGCAATAAAGAACTAGAGAAGTTTGCAGAGCCAAGTGATGAAGTCGAGAAATTGACCTTGTTGGAACAGCCACACAGACCAAGTTCTAATAAAGAACTAGAGAAGTTTGTTGCACCAAGTCATGAAGTCGCAAAATTGACCTTGTCGGAACAGCCACAAAGAGCAAGTGGCAAAGAAGAGCAGTTTGGAGAGCCAAGTGATGAAGTCTCAAATTTGACCTTGTTGGAACAGCCACAAAGTTCAAGAGACAAAGAAGAAGAAGAGCAGTTTGGAGAGCCAAGTGATGAAGTCGCAAACTTGACATTGTTGGGACAGCCACAGAGACAAAGTGCCAAAGAAGAAGAAGAGCAGTTTGGAGAGCCAAGTGATGAAGTCGCAAATTTGACCTTGTTGGAACAGCCACAAAGAGCAGGTGACAAAGTAGAAGAAGAGAAGTTTGGAGATGTGAGAGTCGTGGTCCCAATTGATGTAGGTGCTAATCTTTGTTGCAATTATGGAATTCGATAGCGGAAGCATATTTTTTAAATTTTTTATGCTTGATTAATTAGGGACCAGAGCAACAGAAGCAGAGACAATCAGAGGTCCATCAGGAACTGATTGATTTAAATCAACCGTCTGATTTAAATTCAGTTGGTTCTAAGGCGGAGTTGTCCGTAGAAGCTGCAATACAAGGAAAGCCAAAAAGGTATATGATAATAGTTTCACAGTTGTATATTTCAGATTATGGTTGCAAATATGTTTCATTACTTAAAGGTAATTTTGTTATAGATTAGATCGATCTGTGAAACAACCCTCAAAATCAGTTGGAGAAGAAACCGCTTCCCTTGATCCTGGAAGTCTTCAAAACAGTGATGAAACAGGAAATCTTGTTGATGTGTTAGATACTCAGGTCAGATTTTTTGGATTATCCGAGTTACTTATCTATATGAGACATTAGTATGCATCTATTTTCCTAAATTCTATGTTTATTTACCTTTTTGTTTTTTGATATTGTAGGAAGGTGAAGATGCCGACTGGACCAAGGCAGAAGATTTGATGAAGACTGGAGATAGAGTTGATGTGGACGTAGTAAGCTGCAACGCCAAGGGTTTCGTTGTAAGTACTTAAAAAACAGTAAAAGGGACTTTCATTTATAGATAAAAACTATTTCTTAGTCTGTCTCATTTATCTTCTGAACTGGATTGACCATTTACAGGTTTCTTTTGGTACCTTGGTAGGATTTCTGCCATACCGAAATCTTTTGTCAAGGTGGAAATTTTTCGCGTTTGAGTCATGGTTAAGACAGAAGGGCTTGGATCCGTCAATGTACAGGCAAAACTTGGCCACTGTGACAAATTATGATGCTGAAAATAGTAATTTTTCTGCTGATTCACCTTCACATATGGAGAATGATGGTAAACTTGAAGATAAAATTTCACCAGATATGAAATTGGAAGATCTGTTAAAGATTTATGACCAAGAGAAAATCAAGTTCTTATCATCATTTATTGGACAGGTTTGGTATTCAGAATATAAGTACACAACCCAAATGTATTTATCTATTTTTGCTGCAAAAGGTGAAACTTCAATATTGTCATTCTTAATATTGAGATGCGAATACTTTGTTTTGCAGCAATTCAAAGCATATGTGTTACTAGCAGACAGAAAATTGAAAAATCTCATATTTTCACTAAAACCAAAAGTGACGGAAGAACTAACTAAAAAGAAGAGAAATCTCATGGTAAATGCTTTAGTGACATAACTATTCTTGAATTAGCCCGGGGCAGGTGTTTTAGATTGAATGCAACAAAGTGGTATTCAGATTCGTTGTGTTTCTTATGGCAGGCCAGACTTCAAGTTGGTGATATAGTGAAATGCCGCATCCAAAAGATAACATACTTTGGAATTTTTGTTGAGGTATATAAAACATTTGATTTCAGTATTGTGCAGTTCACTTTTACAAACATGTTTAGCTTTGTGACACAGTCTTTGTATTTAGCTAGTGCTTGGATATTCGTTAATGTAATCAAGTTCACAGAGGTGGCAGAAAATTCTAAATATTGACCTGTTGTTAATGTAGATTGAAGGAGTTTCTGCACTAATTCATCAATCAGAAATATCGTGGGATTCCACGTTGGACCCATCTAATTATTTTAAGATTGATCAGGTATTATACTTCTTGACGGGGTGACAAATTAAAGTTTGCTTGTTTAAACTTCAAAAAATGTTATTCTACAATACAATTATTTTAAGATATTTTATATTTATTTTGGAGAAGTTATTATGTTTACTTTTTTACGCGTTTTTGCTTTTAAAGAAATTACATGGTTTTTTGTAAACACATATTTTTAAAAAACGCATAAGATCAAGGTTATCAAATTGAGATTCATGTTGTGAATCATAAGAACTGTTTTCTGAATCATAAGAACTCTTTTCCGAATTGTGAATCCAATCTTATTGTGAGTTGTAAGATACATTACTAATAAAAATATGACATTGTTAAGAGAAAACAAATGACATAGCTCAACAGTAAGCTGATACTCTGTTTGGTCGTAAATATAACCAAAAAGCTACATGTATTTGGTCCAATTTTGATAAAATACATGTACGTTTTTGCTTATATTTCAGACAAGAGGGAGTATATCATATTCGAACCTACCTCTCCATAATTTAAGATTCAAGTCATAAATCAAATGACAACAGAAAAGTGGATGATTATTCAAAGTTGACAAAAAGAAGTGGCTGACTACACTAAGTTTAGGCAGCAACTCATTGGAGTGAATCAAGATTCTTTGTAGTGAACCGGGATTCAATATGAGATTCATGTCCAAAATAGAAACATACTAGAAATTTGTATCGATTGGACCAAGATGTGATATACTTTAAAATAATATTGACATATTATAAGATATTTTCATATCTTCTAGTTCTAGCAATTTACCTAGTTATAATTCTCTTGAACACATTTAAAAAATATTTTTGTTTAGAAAAAAGAAAAAACAAACTGGACTTTAATGAAGTGCAGAAAAATATATTTTGTTTGCTTCCATTATTATGCAATCTATTATTTGCTTGGCGCTTTCAATATGGATGGAATCAATTGAGTACCCATGAAATCTGATATATTTATATATTACTTATTTTGTATTCATCTGTCCACTGTTTGGTACAGGTTGTAGAGGCAAAAGTTCACCAAATAAACTCTGCTCTTGGGCGCATATTTTTATCATTAAAGGAGGTCACGGTAATTATCTTTATAGTTATTTTGGCAGAATCTATGTAAACTATGCAGTATTTGACTCTTGATTCAACGAATCATTGCCTTCCGATTGCAGCCTGATCCTTTGATGAACTCCTTAGAGTCTGTACTTGGGGATCATGAACCCTTTGATGGAAGATTGGAAGCAGCTCAAACAGATGTAGAGGTAATCTTTACATGAAAATAGAAGTAACTTTAAATTCAAAAAAAAAGAAAAATCGATGTAGACCTATTGAATTGATTAAATAATTGCGTTGTTGTTGGATCTTGTTTTTTCAGTAGTTTAGCAACCAACAAGAAGGCTTAGGAGAATATAATTTTCAGGCATTGATATTGTAAATTGTAATATAGCACATAAATGTCCCTATTGGTATTTAAGTTATACCATTTATTTGTGTTTGTGTCAATTTATATGCTATATTACTATGTATTATTGACTATTGAGTTAAAAGGAAAACAGCCTTACAACCAGAGGATGTCGTCTCCTGACATGGAAATAAAACTAAAGAATAGTAATCTCAACTCTAAGAGCCAACCTAGCTTCCCAGCCAATTCGTCAATACACATTGCTAATTCACAGATACCGTTTATGGTTACCCTCCTCTCTATCTAGTGTCCATTCTGTTATTTCCTTTTCTACCCCACGTGTATGTTTGCTCCTCTAATTAATAATAGATCTATTATTAATAATAATGGACCTATCAGTCAATAACAAGCTGCTAGATTGAATTTGGTCATTTCTGCTGATGGTAGTGATAAATCTACGGGTCTTTGTGTGGGAATAACTATAAGAATTGAATAAAGTTCAAAACACAACTAATAGGTTGGCTTAAATGGTAAAGTTCACTCCCATGAAGTTTGGTGATAATAAAGTGGGTTTGATTATGTGAAGTGTGAAAATGGGGCAAGGTGACTTATACTCCATTGCCTTTGGTTAAGTGAGTTTGGATTACGGTAAGACCTACCTTGGTGGTAGGCATGACAACAGAACCCGTACCCATGGATATCCACCCAAACTTTGAAGGGGAAAACTTGAATTGACTGGGTTTGGGTTTTCCCCGATTTAAAAAGACGGGGGCAGGTAATGTGGACACTAATGCTCACCCCAAAGCCGCCCCGCTTGTATCAAAATTACATTTTTACCTCTATTAAATTAGTAACCCTGAAACAAACCCTTAAATTACATTCATATATTTATTTTTATTTTAAAGATGAGTCTGAACTAAGTCGTTTTCTCTATTTATTTTTTGTTTAAAAAAATCAGATTGTTGAAACGGAGTAAGTTTGAGCTTTTGTACTTTTTTTTAATAATGATTTTAACAAAATGCGGTCAAAGTTCATGTGGGGGTGGGGCGGGGATACCGAACCCGGTCGGGTATGGGGCTGGGGTTCTATTTTCCGCCCCGTTGCCATGCCTACTTGGTGGATTCACAAAAAATAAGACCCGCCTTGGTAGATCAATGCAGGACATGAGTCTGGGCACAAATCAGGCAAAATGATAAAATCTGTCTAGGCTCCAGGTAGAGCTTTCCTGCTGCTGTGGGTAAAAATGCTTATAGATCGCCCTACCACTTTTATTATGGATTTAAAAAAGAAAATTTGTATCTGTGACTTTCAAAGTCAATCAAACATAGTGTAGTTTTGTGCTTGATTTGAAAGTGTACAAGTTTTTCCAAATGTTGTAGATTGTGACCGCATTTTGTAAAAAACTTGAAGGGTAAAAGTAACTAAAGTAGAGGTTCTGATGTGTTGTTGGAGAAATCAAGTTTTTTATTTATTTTTTAAATCGGTTCAGTGTCTGTGAAGGTACATAATTTGCAGTACAAGATCAAAATATAATTTTGAAATAATGAATGTTTTCTGCATTTTGGTTCCGCTATTCAAGCTCTTTTTTTTTAACAAGCTATTCAAGTTCTGCCTTTTGGCCCTTTGGTTATGCCTGCATTCCATGCATAGTATTTTCATTTCAATCAATCATTTCGTTCAGACGCTGTTTGTGATGTAGCAGATAAATAATTATTCTTGCCCTACAATGAATCAATGATAAGTATGCAACATTTATTTTACTATCTCGTTAATTCATGGCTTCGAATGATTAATCATGTTATGCTCATTTTTGGACAGTGGTCTGAAGTCGAATCTCTTATAAAAGAATTGCAAAAAATTGAGGGCATCCAGTCTGTTTCAAAAGGCCGTTTTTTCAGGAGCCCTGGTTTAGCTCCCACATTTCAGGTATGGACACATATTCAAACCTCTGCATAATATAATGAAACCTATTTGGATTTGCATTTTATTATTTACTTGAAAGAATATTAGTTCATTTTGCATTTTATTATTTACTTGAAAGACTATTAGTTCAATTTTTATTCCGTTGATTGAGCTGGCATTATGAGTCATGGATTCCACATATGGTTTATGAAATGTTAAAATTAATCAACTGTCAGATATAATATGGTTGTCTTATAAACTTTAATTGGAAATTTATAAATCCCGATCTACTGTTTAACTAGAAAACCATTTCTGTCAAATTATTATTTTTCCATTTTCCCTTTGAAGATGTATATCCCTTTGAAGATGTAAGTAATTTTTCTTGTTTTGAGCAGTCACTACCAGATTATTGAAAAACACGTATAAATTATTGTAATTCTAAAAAAAAAAGGCTAATGCATAGACAAACTCTTTTTAGTTTTTTTTGAAACCTTCCGTGTTCATAAATAACGTATGGGAAGCTATTTAATGTTCATTTCTTGAAACAGTTTAATATTTGTTAGCAAACTCAAGTTCTTGATTTATGCGCATGCAAACCAAATTTTGTTCCAGGTTTATATGGCATCCATATTTGAGAATCAGTACAAGTTGCTTGCCCGATCAGAAAACAAAATACAAGAGGTAATGTTGGTCTTAGTCTGTTTTAGCTTCTTGTTAAACATATTTTGCTGTACCATTCAAGAGTGTCTCCCTTCTCATTAGTATTCCTTTTTCTCTTTATATCAATGATGAATTTTGAGTTATATATACTTCATGATATTGCTTTTTAAATGACTTTTCATGTTAGAAATACTAGCAACACAATCTTTTTATTGGATGAAAATGACGTGGGATTCACTTGATTTAGTTGGAATGTAAATGAATTTCTTCAATAATTGGGTGTTAAAGAATGCACTTGTTGCATATTATAGTTGCTTACGTTCAATCAAAACAATGCATTTGTGGATTGTTGTTTGCAAATCATGGCTCGAATCAACGGAAAAACAACTTTTTTTTTCCTCATTTCCACACTCCAAGGTTTTAGTTTAGAACCAAAATCATGTTTCAAGCACAATCCGACCTTGGTTTTCTCAAATATGTTCAAACACAGCTCAACTAAGGTTTTTCCAATGAAAGGTTCACTTATTTGTATATGCTTTTTGGCGGTTTGATTGTTTTCTCTTTTTTCTTCTCTTATCATTGCTCTTCTAAATGCTGGTTGGCTATTGATGGAAATCGCCTATTTTCATATTCATGCATAGTATAATTTAATCCTAATCAGTAATCATCTTGAGCAGGTGATGGTTCAAACATCTTTGGATAAAGAAATGATGAAATCAATTATTATGACATGTGCAAATAGAGTAGAATAGTTGTGGCATGTGCCTCTAAACAAGTCATTGCCTGATTTTTGGTGATTGTGCATTCTTTTGGGGAGTGCTGGCTGCAATCATAGGAGCACTTCAAGTTAATTATACAAGAGGTTTGTGGCGTGGGTCGATGTTTTCCTTCCCAGAAAAAAGGCCGGGTGAAATCCGTGTTCCTAGGTTAAAATGATGTCATATATTTCTGTTATTTCTTTTGCACAGCGACCACTTGAGAAATTATTTAATCTTCTGGCTGCAATCATAGTAGCAATTCTTGAAACAACTACTGCATATATGTAGTATAATCTCTTTGGTAATTGCACATAATATAGATATTGATAATAGATAGAGTTTAATGATTATGTGTTGGCAGTGTAAAATATTTCTACACTGTCGTTCAATGAGAACCAATCATATTGTCATCTATGTTTGATATATAACTGCTTTTTAAAGATAACTACCAAATTTCTATTGGATATCGATATAAAACTAGTTTACCCAGACAAGCGACAATGCATATCCTTTTTCACATAGAAAAAATTAATAGTGTATGCATAGGGGCACACTTACTTCGACACAAACCTAAACAAAAATATTTGGGAACATAACCAAGAAAAAATTAAAAAAGAATAAAATTATGAAGAATTCTACTATGGACACTGTTATGATCCAAATATATGCAAGCCAAGTCATCAAAGTGGAATCAATATTTGGTTAGAGAAAAGGGACATGTGTCAATTAATCCAACAATTAAGGGATAATTCTAGCAAGAAAATATTCTCTTAACCGTCTATAAAAGGGTGCAATGGTTAGCAAGAAGGGTAGGAAGAAAAATGATGAAAGTCTCTCCTCTCTAAGTACTCTTTAGTAGAGTAATTTCTCCTATATTTTCCTTTATCCTTTATGTAATAAGAACATCAATTTTAATTAAGTTCTAATCTATCAATTTTACTCTTCAGTCAATAATCAATTCACAATTATCAATTTTATTACACTCTCAATTTTGAGATCATTACAGACACGAACATAAAAAAATAGTGTTTAGGCGCACACACATTAAAAGATTTGTTCTAATAATAAAAAAATTGATAATAAAGTGATTTATTAGTTTAAGAAAAAGACTTGTGATGTGTGTCTCACTAAACACTATTTATTTATAATTGTGTCTATGTAAGAATGTCTCTAAAATTAGATGAATCATTTGATGTGACTAAATATATTTTGTTTAATTTTGTTAATTTTATGTGAGTGTGCCCAAATAATATTTATTTGGAGTTGCGCCCATGAAAGACTTTCTCGTATGCATATATGATTCACTTGCGAATCTAAATAAAAGAGCCTCATTATGAATACTCTAATCATCATTTCAATTACTAAGTTAGTCTTTTTTTTGAAGAAAATTACTAATTTACACTCTTGTACGGTCAGAATTATGAGTATTCAACTCGCTTAAAAAAATTGCGTCAAAATAAGTGATTTAATGATAGCAATAAATAATTCAGAATTGACGTTAAACAAGATAGATATATGAAAAATGCTAACAAATGCATTGCCTTTTGTAGCATTGTTTAAGTAATTAAAAGTAGTAACGTTTGTATAAGAATATGAGTATTTGTTACTTTTCCATATGTTTTACTTGTGTTTTTAAGAAAAAATTTCTTTTTATGTCTAATAAGTGTAAACGCGTGAACTCAATTTATATAAATTAAATAAATTGAGTTTACGCGCGTGGACTCAACTAAATTTACATAAATTAAGTTTACGTGTATATGACTAATGCGCGTGAACTCGATTTATACATATATAAGTAAACTTAAACTAAGTAAATTAAAAAAACGAAAATTAATTTTTAAAACCTGGGAAGTACAGGTTTATGCAACTGTAGCCTATATATCCGGCATTTAATTACTCTGAATTGAGTTTTGTCCATACATGTGTATTGATTGGTTAGCTAAACAAACAAAGAATATCTAGTGTAGATCATGCACTTCACATTTTGGTTCAATCACCATCTTCCTTATCTTTCCTCTATAGGGAGTAGTTTCCTTTATTTCTTGTTTGTTTTTTGTTTTTGTTTCTTTCTCATCGATAACAGTAAAACCGCAATATTTGAATAACAAGTGAACGTTGCAAGTGGAATGTGTGACTGTGACCCAATGTTTTAGGCTCACAAGTTTGAATTACTAGTATTATTAGATTTATTTAATATTTATCCATTATTGACAGCTTTTGGGTGTCTTCATTAGTTCGATCTAAAATAATATATATGGGTCGAGATTCAAATCTTAAACATCTTATTTTTTTCACCTTAAAAAATATGAAGTATTAGTTATTAAACTATTTGATAAAAAAAACTTAGTGGTTCAGTTGTTTGTGTTGGTTGTCACGGTTATGTTACGGTCTCTTTGACGTGGGTGTGCATAGGATGCTGTGTCGTAGGGTGTTGGGTTTTCTTTGGCTTACAAGGTTACATTAAACACACCGTGTGCGTCACCATCATCATAAATATTCATTCATATCATATCATGTTCTTCCTTTCTCTTTTTTAATTTCCATTTCTTGTTTTAGAAACAAACAAAAATCAATCATTTGAATAAAATAAACACATTCTAGCTTAGCTCATAATTTTCCCTTTCTTTCTTCTGAAAAAATGGGGATGGGAACTAGCACCTTTGTTACTAGATGGATCAACTTTCTCACCATGGTAAGTAATCTTCTCCTTACTGTTAATTTTGAGTTACATTTCTCTTACACTTGTTGGAATGCCTGAAAATTTCCAAAACCAGTAAAAAAAATCACTTGGGCCGTTTGTTCCATTTTCCGCTTGCTTTCACTTTGTGTTTGTACTTGCTGTTCATTTTGCATAGCCACTTTTGTATTTTGTACTTGCTGTTCATTCTGTTAACCCTTTCTATTTCTAGCAAGTTTTTATTTTGGGTACTAATTAATTGAACTCTCCAGCATTTTTTGTTGATGTTGTGCTTAGCATTAAGACAAGAGACAACACCCACACGTAGACACTGGTAATAATTTTAAGAGTAAATGCTCAATTCGGTCTCACAATTTTTCCCCACATTAGTCCTTGATACATTATTACAGATGGACTAATTTGTCTCCAGTATAAAAATGTTAGAGACTAGTATGTGTATTATTTTTTGTTGGAGACTGTATTGGGTTGAGAGAAAATTGTGAGAAACCAAATTGTGTCGTCACTCTAATTTTAAAAAAAGTGATTTAACGTAACCGTTTGTGTCAGGCAGCATTGCGTCGGTGTTATATTAGACATTTCATGTGTGTTGGACATCAGACATGTCTTCAATCTGAATTGTGAGTGCTACATGTTGATAATATTCTCATTGCGTAGGTTTTGGCCGTAGTTGTGATAATATTTGGGGTGTGGATGAGCACTCGTCCTGATGCCTGCAGAAAGTCTCTCACTATACCTGTGCTAAGCATTGGAGCTGTTATTTTCTTAATGTCAGTTTTTTCACTCTTTTTGATTTTGGTGCCTTCTTTTCTTTTGAATCTTTTCGCTTACTCTATTGTCTTCTAACACGTTTTTGTTTTGTACATACAGATCCATTGTTGGTTTTTTAGGTGCCATGAAAAGAAGCTCCATACTGTTATGGGCCGTATCCTTGGGAGTTTCTGGTTAATTTTTCCTTTAGAATTGGTTCTAACTTGATTTTGCCTCCAAACGTGGTTTTTATACTCAAATTTATGATTCTAACTTTTATCAGTTTATGTGAACAATTGCAAATTAAAATCAATTTTCGTAACCATAAAACCAAACACTCTGCTAAAGAAATTTTGGATTAAGGGAATCGTCCTTGACATTGCACTTGCAGTATCTGATCATGTTGTTCTTCATCTTGGTGGGAATCCTGGTCTTCACGGTATTGGTGTAAGTGTGCAAGTTTGTTGACAGTTTTTGCCGCTTTCTATATTATCATTTCTTGTAATTGCTTTTAGTTATTGCCTCTGCTATGAATTCATAAATTGAGTCTTATCTGTTGTTTTGATCGTCCCTTAAAGTTGACTTATTTTCTCTGATTTTGGATACCTGTTTTGATTCTTATGTAATTTTCTACCATTTTTTCAGATTCATTGTGACTAATAATGGATCAGGTCATAGTGTCACTGGCTTGAGGTAAGGAGTCAATTCTTTCATTCTTGATAACATAGCCTGGTTCAATAAATGACAGCATTCTTATATGCTTAGGTACAAGGAGTATCAACTTCAAGATTATAGCTCTTGGTTTCTCAAAGAGGTAAGACTCTTGTCAACATA
>Ga0209282_1001384_pt1 | contig 13265 bp, 4 predicted proteins | sample Mtrugardesep15_FD_187529 | JGI IMG/M metagenome (GOLD analysis project Ga0209282, IMG submission 187529) | Root nodule microbial communities of legume samples collected from California, USA - M. trunc garden sep15 (SPAdes) (version 2) | ecosystem: Host-associated > Plants > Roots > Nodule...
AGGACTAATAAAATATGGAAAAAATATATTTAGTATTAGTATAAATGAAAAATTAAAGATTATTAATTTTTTTTAGTATTAAATACTATTATAAAACTATGTATTTTAATAATTATTAATTTGTTTTTAGTATTAAATACTATTATAAAACTATGTAATTTAATAATTACTATCAATATAAATGAAACATATATTATTTAATACATTTTGTATTAATAGTTAATATTAATACCATTTTTTAGAACCATTGTTATTTACTTATAAAACAAAACAGTGAAAAAAGTAAAAAAAAAGGTGGAAAAAGAGAAGACCCAATCTGTTAGGTCAGTGGACCTAAGCCCAATCAAAACCTTATTATAAAAAAATGAAATAACATTCTAACCCTAGTTTTTGTTTCCCATCAGCCGCCAACCAGTTTCATTTCTTCTCATTCTTCTTTCATTTCTTCTTCTCTTGATCGTGAAATCAGATCCAACTGTTCCGACTTTAGATCCAGCTGTTCCGACATCAATTGTACGATTTTGACCCTAAAAAATGTTTTAAGTGAATAGCGGCCGCTATCGACCCGATCCGTTCTACGGGTTCGCGGCCGCGAAACCCGCATTCTCCGATCGCGCTGCGCGGTGGCGTTTTGACGCGGCCGTCCATTTTTTGCCGATAGCGCCGGGAGCGGCCGCGTTTGACAACAGAGGAAATTTATATATTGGCAATATGCAGTAAAGGCTGCAAAAGCATTTGTAAATTGTGGCTGAGATTGCTAAATCTCAAGGTGGCAATACTATGTAGTCATATTTTCTCTGATAGCATCAACCAAATGCAGAATTACAAAATGTTGGCACCATACAAAATACTGGTTTAATGAAAGGCTCTGAAGCCTGTTTATAAATGAGAGCAGCATAAATCTTGTTTTTCTATGAGCATACTGCATCGACCAATGCATTAAGTAGCAATTCAAAGAAGTGGCAAATATATTCAACAGGCATTTTGAGTAGTTCAAAGATTTAAATCACAGCTGTATCCAAAAATAAAATAAAAATAAAAATCAAAGCTAAGTAACCTGTAATAATTGTTTTTACTTTTAAATTTCAGCTGCAAACTTTGGTACAGGGCCGGCTCAATGCCCAAAGCAAGTAAAGCTAGGGCCCCAATTTTTGGGCCTGTAAACAAGGCCTCCAAATTATTTTCTTAATATGTTTATTTAACCCTTGTAAACAATTTTAAAAAACATGAATGGTGCAATGGTAGTAATATGCAACAAAGGAAGAAGCGCCTAGAGCGCAGTACAATGGATAGTTGTATGCTGCGTTCGGGAAGGATGAATCGCTCCCGAAAAGAAATCTATTGATTCTCTCCCAATTGGATGGACCGCACAGGCGAGGTCTCTGGTTCAAGTCCAGGATGGCCCAGCTGCGCCTTTCGTTTTGCTTTCCTTATCTTAAATTTCCTCTAAATCTTAAAAAAATAATTGAGATCGAATACAGTGTACATTTAGTCTAATTCAATAACATTTTTGGAGTAATGTCTTATTAAAAAAAAAAATTACTTTTACTATAATTTTTTTTTTAGTGAACCTTTGCATTATTAACAATGTGATGAGACAGACTCCTGTAAGGAAAAAAGTGATGACACGTTATAATTATTGTCAGATAACAACTATGTTCTAGTTTTTCCCCTCAAAAAACAAAAAAAACATCCTAGTTTTTATTTAGATAAGGTCAAATACCTCCCCGGATCCTTTAAGTTTCATGTTTGTTTCAGATAGATCCTTTAAGTTTCTAAGGTTTTAGATAGGTCATTTAAGTTTCGAGTTTGTTTCGGATATGTCCTTTAAGTTTCTAAGGTTTCAGATAGGTCCTTTAAGTTTCGAGTTTGTTTCAGATAGGTCATTTTTGTCAACCTTAAGCCAAAGTTTATATGTCCGTTGAGCCAAAGTTGACCTGGTTGGGGAAAAAATTGATGCCAAGTGTCATAGAGAACCACCTCACCCACTTAACGGACATATCAGCTTTGGCTTAACGGAGGGAACAACTTTGGCTTAACGGAGGTTGACAGAAAGGACCTATCCGAAACAAACTCGAAACACCTATCTGAAACCTTAAAAACTTAAAGGACCTATCTGAAACAAAGATGAAACTTAAAGGACCCAGGGAGGAATTTGGCCTTTAGATAACTATGTTCTAGTTTTTCCCCACAACAGTTACTGTTAATTGATTTAGTCTCCTTAAAGAAACTGGTCAAACTCCATTCTTATTTTATCATTATCCTATAATACACAACGAAACGTTCCTCCAAAAAAAAATAAACACTTAATCCAACCAAAAAATGAGCCACGTGTCATGTGTTTTATTAAATTGTGATAACACATACATTATGGATGACTACAATTATGCCTACATTTTTATTTGAGAAAATTAAGTGCAACTTTATTCTGATTACATTGCTTAATTATTTTGGTCTAGCAGAAATTGGTTAAATTCCACTATTGTCTACATACAAACTAATATACATTAATTATAAAGATTATACTTTAAAAATATATATTTTATAATAAATATAAATAAAAATATTACCATTACTTTCCCATCTTAAATTTTGCTTTAGGCCTCAAAATACATTGGGCCCCCCTGCTTTGGTATGTAATGAATATTTCAAACTACAAATTACAAATTGATCGCTTCCTTACAAATTAAAATCTTAAAAACCAGCTTCTCTCGATCATTTAGGGCGCCGATAAATGCATATAAAACTGAGAGGCTTAAGACCTATCTTAAATGACATAAAAAATGTATATTACTATTAGTATCTAACATCAAGAATCAGAAGCCTATGAAAATGTATAATGCCCATTGCATCTATTGTCTACCACAGTTTATTATCTCCTTTCACTCTCAACTGTGGTGATATCAGTCTCAGATATCCTACATCCGATGCGACCTCATAAACCCTCAGCTTTATCAATACTTAAGCCTCTCAGTTTATTATCAAGAATCAGAAGCCTATGAAAATGTATAATGCCCATTGCATCTATTGTCTACCACAGTTTATTATCTCCTTTCACTATCAAATGTGGTGATATCAGTCTCAGATATCCTACATCCGATGCGACCTCATAAACCCTCAGCTTTATCAATACTTAGTGCATGCATGCATGCATTACATAAAGGCTAAATATTAACAATAACTGTAAATTTGTGCGTCATTACACGTTAGATAATTTGATAGCATTAGGCAACTTGGGCCAAAGGATCCAAATTTGGTTTATGATAGAACACTATGGCGTAATTTGATCCATGTAGCCGACCCCACTTAGTGGGATAAGGCTTGGTTGTTGTTGTTGTTGTTGTTGTAGGCAACTTGGGCAAAAAAAACCATACCACTTCGTTCATTCGTTAGGAAATTATTGATTGAGTGAAAATTGCAGTAATCATTTGTTAGGAAAAAAATTGGCATGAGATTAGAAACTAAAGCATCACTTGGATGTCATAATAGATGAAACTAATGAAGAACCAGCAAAATCTAAATTCAATGTCATTGTGCAACCAAGGAAACTAAAGAAATTGAATGATAAATAATATCACAAACAGCATGACAGCATGAATTTCTTCTGACAAAATATCAAATATGCATAGCCCAAATGACTTTTCAGTTTTCATCTTTATAACTCATTGCTTTTTAAAATAAGTGTACTTTGATAAAGTTTAATATTCAAGAACAGATCCATAAAAGAATCTTACCTATGAGAGACAACAATATCAGAAAGCATGCACCTAGTTGAACAGACAGCCGGCTTCCCATTTTAGTTACGGCAATTGTATGAACATTTTCGGTTAAAGTTGTAGATCCAGTTCCAGTTCCCCAGAGACCAGCCAAGACACTACAAAGACCTTCCAAACCAATTCCTCGACTAAGAACTCCAGGAGTTGGCGGTCTCGATGCTACCAATAGAGAAGATGCATGGTATGAGCCAACCTGCAAAGTTTAAAGCAAATGAATATCACCATCAAAATTTAGTGATTTGCAAATCCTGCATAGAAACAAAAATACAAAGAACATATTGTCTTAATTTTAAGATAGTATATTATTAGAAGGGGGAGCCTTGGCACAAAGGTGGGAGCTGGTGTCATATGTAATTGGAGGTCATAGGTTTGAATCATGGCATCAAGCTGTTCAAATACAATATAATATTGTCTACAACAGATTCACAAGGGGTCCGACCCTCCCTTGGATGCCCTTTTCTAGATAGTTGTAAATCTCTAATAAATTAGTAAATGTTAAGATATATGACTAATCACAAAATTGCTTGAATCATTGAACTCTTGAAATTTTAGAGCCAGATTAGTTTAAGAAGCAATTTCTATTTTTGTTTCCTATTTTCAGCTTAAATAAATTACAAAAATGAATCTTGGTTTTCTGTTTTCAAATATTGGTATAAGAAACAGTGAACAATTGTAGATTGTTTTCACTGTTTCATTTGCAAACCATCAAAAACCATTATCACAATGAAAAAATAAAAGAAAAAAAATGTGATACCTTCTGTAATTATTAGTGAAAACAGAAAATAGAATAATTTTTTTCAAACCAAACGGGCCCTTGCCAACTGTAGGGTTATTTCCTATGATTCAGTCATTTCCCAGGTAGATAGAACCTAAATTAATTAGTTGCCCTTGCTGTCGATTGCTACTTGAAATGGAAACGAAGAATAGCAAAAAGAAAAGTTATTAATCATTTATGCTATGTTTGTTTTGGCGATGAGTGCCTTGTAAAGGCACATCCATCCGTAGCAACAATCCACAGCTACACTTTGTAGATTAAAATTTCCATGTTAAAATGCCATTGCATTGTGCGGCGGTGGTAGCCAAACTCATTGCTATGCATACACTTAGAAATTAAAAATACAGAAAGCTGTCATCTATTGTTTTATGTTTGAATTTGATAGACTATCCGACAACTAACAACCTCCAGAGTTCCAGATATTTCATTCACAGAAAAATTTCCCCATCACTGATAAATCTTGCGGTTAAAATGAAGTTATAAATAGTCTTGGGTGAATACCACAAAAAAATTCTACTTATTTCACTAAAATATATTATTTTGGCAGGTCAAGTATAAATTTCCAAAAAAGAGTATCAAACATAGTTAACTATGATAACACAAGGAAGACAAATTATTAAAAATATACAGATAGAATTAAGACAACAAAAATAGTCCAGGAACAAAAACAGAAAAAGACAAGAAACTAACCGAATCCACGGATGAGATTAAGGAAACCACACACATTACAAGAGCCATTTTCCAGTGAAAGACAGGAACACCCCATTGTAACGGATAGGGAAATCTAAACCATGGAGAGGATTTCAATGCATGAGAAGTATCAACCCGACAATGCTTCATCCTAGAAAAATGCTTTCTGCAATGCTCTGAAACCATATTTGATGCAGGTATGTTTACATCACACCCTTTGTAGGTGTAAAACCCTGCTTCTGTAAGCAAGAAAGCATATGCCCAAGTAATTGCTAGACCAAGAGGAATCTGTCAGTTAGATAAAGAAAACAGAGATCATTTATTACACCACATAATATTATTTCAACTACTGTTGAATAACGTAGAAAGATAACGTAACATTCCACTTACTGTGTAGATTAGAAATATGCGATGTCCAAGAACAGATATCTTACGAAGATACTGTAGAAAACAGGCAATAACAGATAACAAAATTTAGCGAAGTGCAACAACCAATACAATATGTACAGTACAGATTTTAAATAAATAATTTAAAAAAGAAATAGGCTGATTAATCAAACTTACAAGAGAGAAAACAATAACCACTAATATCTGTACTGCACCAATCTCAAGACATGTACCCACTAATGGGAATCCATAACTGAAAAATGAAAGTCCAACTGCTGCAATAGTTGGGGATACAACTACAGGATTGATCAACCTGAAAGGAAACTCATAAAATGAGGGTCGCTATATTGAACTGAAATGATATGAAATGTTTTCATTTCAAAAAGCTCAGGTACTGAATTGGTTTAAATCATGAGGAAAGGCAAAGGTTAAAATACTATTCAAACAAGCTATGTACAGCCCTTTCCATCGGAGAATGATCCCAGCATCGTAGTTATTAGAACTGCACATTACAATCTCTAAACCAGCCAATGAACCAATTATCAAGATCATATAACAACCTTAACTAGTGATGAAAGAAAAAATATATATCATTTCCTTTTAAAACTACCCATAAACAACTCCAAAAGTACATTTCTTGGCCATCTAATTTAAATATACTTAGAGCAACTTGCCCAACACTGTTTGAGGAGGGGGGGGGATTTTTTTTAAATCTGCCACATTCCCATTAAAAGACCTTGATGTGAATTTACTCTTATTATAGTCTCTGTGTTCGATTGTATATGTCCTCTTCATAGAATTGTATTCTTTAACTGTTTAAATGACAATGCTAATAAGAGTTAGCTCAACTAGTAAAATTGAATTGTGTCAATAACACTGAGGTATTTATTAATTAGGTTCAATGATTGTTGGCATTCCATCATTGGTTGGTCATGCAACCTATAACTACAAGTACCAATGTCGGTCCTCCTAAAGACTTGAGGCAAGGACTAGGACTTGGATCATCCAAATGGATGTGATTAAGAGACTAAAGCCATACTAATAACCAATTTGTTGATGATAAAGTCAGCAGTATCGCATGCTGTAATAAGATGTCTAATGATGTTTGTCGTCCATTAAATATAATAATCAGTTAAGAAATGAATTCTGTGTGTAAATATTTTCTGCCCCTACAGATGTTTCTTGACCGATTAACCTCTAGGATTTTTTTTTACTTCAGTTTCTCAACCTTTGTGACACACGTTCCCTCTGTCTACAGCAATAAATCCTGCTTACGGGAACAATGAAAAAATCATACCTTACTAAGAGTGACATAAGTCCAGTATATCCAAGTAGAGCTTGAAAGGCAGACCCAATGATTATAGCCCCCTGAAGTTCCCTCATTATATGCTTGAATTTCTGCAAATTGACAAAGATGCATTATCAGCTTCCTTTGTTTCAATTATGCTGGCAAAAAAATTATAATACGACAAAATCCCACGTGACGTTATTGAATAACAAAAATTGTTACAAAACTGTCACAGGACTTTGATGGATTGAAATATATACAGTAATTAATATCATCAAAAACATAAAGAAATGAAGAAAGAAACAGCCATACCTCATTTCCATTTAATCCTTGTAACTCTGGGGAGTTTATTATCGCCAAAGCCGGTGCCAAGTAAACGAATGAAGGGCCTTGTATCAAAGGCAATCTCGACCCAAAACTAATATGCAACAGAGTAGTCAACCCCGAAACGAACAACACTGTAGATACCACATTAGAAGTTTCCTCCTGCATATTCATTAACACATTAGACAACAGCATAACAGCTTCATCGTATAAAAGAGAAACATAACACAAAAAAAAACTCAAAAATCACTCACATGAGAACCTCCCATGGCAGGAACAATAACAAGTGGAATAAGAACCAACGAACCTAACATTGAAACGTAATGCTGAATACCATACACCGCAATGGGAACTACACATAATAATACAATCATAGTCAAAACACAACAAATTTTCAAAATTAGAATCAAAAATTAAAAAACTCAAAATCATTGAAATCAAAATCCCCGTAGCACAGACACTTCTGATCAAAGACTTGTCCAATGTCTGAAATGTATCAATGCTCTACACTGACACATGTGATTACATTAAATTATTTCATTTTCTCAAATTATGATCAGCATCACGTGTCAATGTCAGTGTCTGGGTTCGTACTTCAAAGATCAAATTCAAAACACCAAAATTTCAAAAAACATTTCGAATTATTATACCTAAACCAGGAAAATCTCTTAGCTCATACTTCATATGAGCATGCCTAGACGCAAATCCTTCGTCATCAACAACCAAACCATCAACAACTTCCTCATTCCTCAACGTCCTCCTCACCTGTGTCGCCTGCTCTGTTCCCGTCCCCGCACCTGTCCCCGCTGCCGGATTCACTTGTCCGTTAGTACTCGGCACACCATCAGAATCCCTCCTTTTCTTCACTGTTTGATCTTTAACAACAGGCACCGCAACCGGAACGGTCGCATTGACATTATTACTCTGTACGACACCGTTTGATGGAGGACGAACCGGACCGGCTTCAAGATCCACTTGCGGTTGTGGTTCAGGAGGAAGCCGGTTTATCTGACCGGAATTACTAGCATTAGTCTCACCAGAGAATTTGGGTTTAAAACCGGTTTTCTTCGCCCAGGAAGAAGGTGGAATTGGTTTGGAATCAGTTGGCGGTGGCCAGGAAGGGTGGCGGTGGCGGTGGTTGGGATCGGGATTCGACATTTTGCGGTGGAGTTAGTTGAGCATTGCGTTTAGATCTGAAGAATGGTGGCGCGTGAGAATATAGAAGTGCGAAAGTGGAAGGGAAGAGTTTCGGTTAGGGTTTTAACGAAGGAACGGAAAAAGAGAGAGTGTAAGGAAGTGAGTGAAACTGAAATGAAATGAAACCAGTGGTTGAAGGAGTGTGTTGTGTGGACTTGAAGTACTGTAGAACACCGTTACAGTATTAATTAATTAGTTAATTGACTTATTAGTACTAATGAATTGGTTAATTGATTTTTACAAATGTTGTTTGTACTTTCCCGGGACAATCGGTGGAGCCGAAATATATGGATGTTTGGATTAAGAGACCAAATCAAATGGAAGGATCTAGTCAAACGAATAGGATAAACGGAGAAACACTTGAATAGACACAACCACCAATTATAAATATTTAGACACTCGTGTTACATGTAAAAGTTAAAAGAAAATAAAATTAAATGATGTTGATTGATGTGTTTTAATTTATTTATTTTTTTGATGAAAAGAAACAATATTCATTCATTCAAATTGATAAAGTACATCGATGCAATGAAAATCGTTAAAAATAAAAAGGATGAATCTGTGAACAAACTCACAGCATCCATGTTAATAGCATAAAACGGCAAAGTACTAAAGCCTGCACATATGACTATATTTAAGTCTCCGGAATTCCCATGTCTCTGGATCTGCAACGTTGATGACTCCAAAGTCATTGATTTGATTTGCACTGGATCGAAACTGATCTGACAATCTGAATCGAACAAATAACTGAACGAAACAAGAAAGACAAACAACGTCGCACAAAAACGACGAAAAACAAAGTCGCACAAAAACGACGAAAAACAAAGTCGCACTAAGACGACGAAATCACGAAAGAAAAAACGAAATAGATGTGAAAATCGCTTATTTCAATAAAAGGGAAATAGAAAAACGAGTTAGAGGGTGATTTTGTATCAAAAATATACTCTAAATCACCCTTCTTTGGTGGATAAAGGAGAAAAAACTAGAGTTTTTGTGAGGGCTCACAAGAGAGAAAGGGGAAGAGAGCAGGGAGAATTTTGTAGCATAAGTGGATAGAGTTGATTGATGTGTTTTAATTATTTTTACTTTAAATGTTTTTTATTTGATGTGAGCGTGCCCAAATATTTATCATGTGTTCATGGAAAAGTTTCTCGTATAAAGGATGCATTTGCTGGTCAATTATCCCCCAATCATAATTATAATGAAAAAAAATAAAAAACAACTTTTTAGATTCGTTAAATAACTAATGAATCTAATGTATATAAAAGTATGATACATTAGTTATTCAACGAACTTGAAAATTTGTTTTCTTTTTGTATATAGACGAGATGATAAATCCATCATAAAGTCACACACAAAAAATGGAGGTATCGAGGTTCGAACCCTAATCATGACGTCCAACCTTAAAAATTTGTTTTTATTGCTTATAAATATTATAAGAAGGAGTCTTCAGTTTTATTCAAATTTAATCGATGTTCAAGGACGATCATTAGCGTTCTCCATAAAAAATGTTAACAAAATAAAATGTAGAAACTTTGAATTGGGCATTTGTTATTTCTCCCTATTTTTCAAGACAATATTTTCATTTTAACTTTTTAAACAAGTGTTCAAACACCATTTCCAATGAAGATTCTCCATTTAAGATTTGGTAGTATTTAAAAGCTATCATTATTGAAAAAATTATAAACAAATTTAGTTTTTTAGGTTTATTCAATTAATGATGTGTTCCTATGTGGTCCACATACATCATTAATTAAGTAAACTTAAAAAGTCAAAAAAAATTATAATTTTCAACGGATGGAGTATCTAATATAACAAAGGTCTCTCTTAAGCATTTCAATTTTAAATGCGACCCAACCTTTTTTTTTAATATTAGAATATAATGATATAAAATCATTGTTAAATGATTAACGAGTTCTGTTTAAAAAATTTACCTGAGGTGATGGGTTAGAAGGATTGAATCCTAATTAGTTATTAATATAAAAAATAATAAATAAGTCGTGTATACGCATGGGACTAATTTATGTACCAAAACAATAAATGTCTCCATTGTAGATGTTTTAATGAAACTCTTTAGCATTTCAAAAAAAAATATCAATCCTCAAATTTTAAAGAATTGAGGTTCTACTAATCTAGAATTTGATTGAGATATAAATAAAATAGTTATTTTAATTAAAATTTGAATTTAGATTCTTCTGAACGATTCATCCTTATTTGAAGTTCATCAATTTATAATTTATAAAATAAGTATCGATCAATGGTGCGATATGTAATAAGAAATGATCAAATTAAAAAGCTTCTTTATAGAAACTTTACTAAGTTAGTGGTGATGTGAATTCTTTTTACTTGCATTTTGAATATTCTTCTTGAAACTATTTTCGTATCTCGTCTCATCTCATAGCTTACAAACCAAAGTGCAATATCTTTTACAGCAATAATATTTGAACATTCAAATTTTGACAACTTATGTGACAATCTATAAAACTTAGTGTTAATTTGATTAAAAGAGAATAAAAATTATTATAAAACTTTCATGAATTGTTTTTAGTGTGATTCTATAAATTGTCATATAAGTTGTCAAAATTTTAATGTAAATATGATTGCTCCATATAAAGAGTATACTCTAAATAGTGTGTCAACTAAATATTTATCTTTTAAAGTATAAGAAGTGCCAAAATTTTGACAAGAATAGTGTGTCAAAGGCTTAAACCCAGCACTGCCGATTGCCAAATGACAAGAGTAAAAAGCAGACTCCAAAACAAGAATATGCAAATGACTCTTCCTAAAAACAAATTGGAATAAGATGTCATATATCATTATTCCCTTCAGAATTTAACAAAATCTTCACCTAACCCATTATTCTACATAGTTAAACTAGATTGTTACCCGTGTGTTGCACGAGTTTATTGTTAAGGGATTGACATACAAATAATGAAATGCAATATATAATTGGTAATAATGAAGAAAAAAAAGGTGATAATTCATAGTAGACAAAACAAAACACTTCATAAAATGTATAAAATCTGAAAATATTATAAAAGAAAATTTGGTAATCCTATCAATAAATATATGATTCTTCTGCTGTATGTGTAATTTACCACAGTTTATGATTTTGTTTTTTAGAGAAACACGGTTTAGGGTTTGCTATATATAACCGAGTTTGCATGGAAATTAGGGTAGTCGAGTTTGCATGAAAATTAGGGTATTTTGTTTGTAAACGTATTAAATAAGTGTACAACAACTTGTCAAAAAAAAGTCTACGGAAACAATAAATATATACAAACGATGACACAACATGATAAGAATGAAAAGCTCATCAGTGAGGATAAATATAATGGATTGATGCATTTAAGAAGGAAATTATTAGGTTAAAATGTTGCAGACTTAACAAAATTAATAAATAAAGAACTGCTGCAGACCTAATAAAATAAATAAATAAGAGTTTTTTATAGTATTAAATAAGTGTATAAAATATTGTCAAAAAAAGACAACGTGATAGGAATGAAATTGGTGCGATACATTTTTTTAGATGAAATTTGTTAGGTTAAATTACTGCTAACCAAATAGAACAAATTGAAAGGAAATTATTAAGTTAAAATACTACAGACTTAACAAAATTAATAAATAAATATTCTCTCTTTAAAATTAAGGACTTGTTTTAGGTGCACTAATTGTGGGGAAAAAAGAACGTGACGTGAGGAGCTCAAATATTAGACATTTCGAGTATACGACAGTCTAGTGATCATATATCTTCATTTATGCTATATAAAAAATAAAAAAATAAAAAACAACACTGGGACACTCAGGTAGATTTTTGTTGGATATGGTATCTATCATTTAATAACATTCTATTTTCTTTATTTGTTTATTTAAAGATAAATTTAAATTTAAAATTAATTTTAGATATAAATATAGCGTCGTGTTAACTAATGTCCCTTTAATATTTGTCAAAGAAACAAATAAATAAATTTTATATTAAAAAATATTTTTTACATTTTTAAGAAGTTATCTATATAAAACTTCAATAATGATATCAATTCATTTCTCAAAATAGTAAACAAAATACAATTGGATTTGGTTAAGAAGAAGAGAATATAGGCTCCACATATACAATGGTGTGACCGTGTCAGCAAGTCACAAGTAATACAAGTAGAAAATGAAGGCATGATGTAATGGGTGGGGTTCACTCACTTCACAAGTTATCAAGAACTATGATAAATAATTATGGAAAAAACAATTGAAAGTATGAATATATAAAATGCTAGCTGGAAACAATGGTGAAAAATCAGAATGAAGATAGCAACGCAACGGCTAATTTTATTTGCACATATCGGTATCTGCATACGATACAAAAACTCAAAAGTCCAACTAGCCGTTTGATAATGAAAGTCATTGTCGAAAAGCTAGTTTATTAAAACTAAAAAGAGAACGAGTATTATAAAGAGTGTTTAAAAGATAGTATTTTTAACACTACTCTAAAACATATTTTATTTTGTTACATTAGGAAAAAGAGCAAAAAGAAAATAAAACAAGAATGTTTGCACACAATCATTCTCTTGAAGGATATGACGAATATCAAGAATTCAATTTAATTTTAGCAAGATGATTCAATAAGAGTTTCAAGATATTTACATAATATGAAATTTTGAAGTGGCTTTTGTCCCCTGCTACACCACATGAAGACAATAAAGTAACATATAAGTTTGTTACAGCCGATGTCACATCACCCTTGATGTCAACTTAAGACCATGTGTAATGGCTTGTTGAAAGCCATTTTCAACATGTTTAAACCATTGTAGGGGGGTTATTGAAAGTGAAGAAAGGATGA
>Ga0209282_1001385_pt1 | contig 13265 bp, 12 predicted proteins | sample Mtrugardesep15_FD_187529 | JGI IMG/M metagenome (GOLD analysis project Ga0209282, IMG submission 187529) | Root nodule microbial communities of legume samples collected from California, USA - M. trunc garden sep15 (SPAdes) (version 2) | ecosystem: Host-associated > Plants > Roots > Nodule...
GCCATGACGCCATGCAGGTCGCGGCACAGGCGGATCGCGTCTTGCAGCAGCCAGCCGCCGTTCGGATCGAGCGTGACGCGCGCCTTCGGGAAGCGCTCATGCAGCGCGCGGATCGCCTCGACCTCTTCCTCGCCGCGCAGCACGCCGCCCTTGAGCTTGAAGTCGGTGAAGCCGTAGCGCGCATGCGTGGCCTCGGCCAGCCGCACGATGGCTTCGGGCGTCATCGCTTCTTCATGGCGCAGGCGAAACCAGTCGTTGTCGGCACCAGGGTCGCTTTCGTACGGCAGGTCGGTCTTGGTGCGGTCGCCCACGTAGAACAGGTAGCCGAGCATCTGCACGGCGTCGCGCTGTTGCCCTTCGCCGAGCAACGCGGCCACCGGCACTTCGAGGTGCTGGCCCAGCAGGTCGAGCAGCGCCGCCTCCACGGCGGTGACCGCATGGATGGTCACGCGCAGGTCGAAGGTCTGCTGGCCGCGGCCGCCGCTGTCGCGGTTGGCGAAGGCGCTGCGCATGCTGTTGAGCACGGCATGGTGGCGGCCCAGGGGCTGGCCGACGATGAGGTCGCGCGCATCCTCGAGGGTCTGGCGGATTTTTTCGCCGCCCGGCACTTCACCTACGCCGGTGTGGCCCGCGCTGTCAGTCAGGATGAGCAGGTTGCGCGTGAAGAACGGGCCGTGCGCGCCGCTCAGGTTCATCAGCATGCTGTCGTGGCCCGCGACGGGAACCACGCGCATGCCGGTGACCACGGGCGCACCGGAGACGGAAGAAGTGGAGGCTGGTGAAAGTGTCATTTGCGCGGACCGTGGGGAGAAAGAGCCTAGATTCTCACAGCCTGGCGGGCCAGCATCTTCCACTCGCCGCCCTGCTTCTGCCAGATGCCGAGGATCTTCAGCGCGACCTTGCCGGGCTTGCCGGAATCGAGAGTGTCGGCGGTCAGCGTGTGGCGCACGATGGCCGTGTCGGCGCCGACCACCTTGATGGTCTGGTCGGTGATGGCGATGGACACGAAGTCCGATTTGCCGGCGACGAGATCGCCGATGAAGCTGGCCTTGGTGTCGACCCTGCCGCTCGAATGGCCGTAGCTCAGGTCCTCCGCCACCAGTGCGCCGAGGGCCGCGGGCGTCGGGTCGATCATCGCAACGCGCAGGCGTTCGGCGGCAGCGGCCACCGCGGGCTCGGCCGAGGCACCGCCGCTGGCCGGAACCATGGCGCAGCCGCTGAACAGAAAGGCCGATGCGGCGATGAGAAGAAGCTTTTTCATGAGCATGTCGTGTTGTCTCCGTTGTTGTTGCTTATGACTCGTGCGATTACTGCGGGCCGAGTGCGTCGATCAGGGCCTTGAGCTGTTCCATCTCACCCGGCTTCAGGTCGGTGAGGGGCGTGCGCACCGGGCCGGCGTCGTGGCCGACGATCTTCGCGCCGGCTTTGACGATGCTCACTGCATAGCCCGGCGTGCGGTTGCGCAGCTCGAGGTAGGGCATGAAGAAGTTCTTCAGCAGACGATGCTGGGTGGCCATGTCGTCGTCGCGCACCGCTTCATAGAACTGCACCGCGGTCTTCGGGATGAAGTTGAACACGGCCGACGAGTACACCGGCGTGCCCAGTGCCTTGTAGGCTGCTGCATAGACCTCGGCCGTGGGCAGGCCGCCCAGGTAGGCGAAGCGGTCGCCCATCTTTTGATAGATGGCCACCATGGCTTCGATGTCGCCGACGCCGTCCTTGAAGCCGACGAGGTTCGGATTGCGCTCGGCCAGGGCGGCCAGGGTATCCGGCTTGAGGCGGCTGGTGGCGCGGTTGTAGACGATGACGCCGAACTTCACGCTCTTGCACACGGCTTCGACGTGCGCCGCCAGGCCTTCTTGGCCGGCTTCGGTCAGGTAGTGGGGCAGCAGCAGGATGCCGTGCGCGCCGGCTTTCTCGGCGGCTTGCGCGCACTGGATCGCAAAGCGCGTCGGGCCGCCGGCGCCGGCAATGATCGGCACCACGCCGCGGCAAGTGTCGACCGCCGTCTGGATGATGCCCGGGTACTCGTCGCTGGTCAGCGAAAAGAACTCACCCGTGCCGCCGGCCGCGAACAGCGCGCTTGCACCATAGGGAGCGAGCCATTCGAGACGCTTCTCGTAGCCCTTCCGGTTGAAGTCGCCGTTCGCGTCGAAGTCGGTCAACGGGAACGAGAGCAGGCCGGAGCCCATGATGGATTTGAGTTCTTGAGGGTTCATCGAGGCACCAATGAGAGTGAGTTAAAAAATGGATCCGTTCTTTTCGTGGACTGCCGCGGAACCGGCTTTGCCGGGCCGCTGGCAGTGCCCCCGAAAGGGGGTTGGCGAAGCGCCACGAAGTGCGCGCAAACTGGGGGAGAACCTTAATCCAGCTTGATGCCGGCGTCGGCCACCACCTTGGCCCAGCGGGCGCGCTCCTTGCCGAAGAACTGCTCTTCCTCGGCCGGCGCCATGGTGACGACCTCGGCGCCCTGCCCTGCAAGGCGCGAGCGGATGTCGGCCGCGCGGATGACGGTGATGAGTTCCTTGTTCAGGCGCTGGACGATCGCATCGGGCGTGCCCTTGGCAACCCTGATGCCCTGCCAGGTGCCCGACTCGAACCCCGGAACGCCCTGCTCCGCAATGGTGGGCACGCTGCCAATCAGCGGCATGCGCGTCGACTTCGAAACGCCCAGCACTTTGAGCTTGCCGCTCTGCACGTGCGGCAGGGTGGCCAGCATGCCGTTCATCAGAATCTGGGTCTGGCCGGCGACCGTGTCCTGCACCGCCTGCACGCCGCCCTTGTAAGGGACGTATTGCCAGCGCGCGCCGCTGGCACGCTCGAGCGCCACGCCGGCAAGATGCGGCGCGCTGCCGGTGGCCGTTACGGCGAAGTTGACTTCCGACTTCTTCGACAGCGCGACCAGTTCCTTCAGGTTGTTGGCCTGCACCGACGGATGCACCACCAGCAGGTGCGGCGAATAGGCCAGCATGGTCACGCCGCGCAGATCCTTGGAGGGATCGAAAGGCAGCCGCGTATAGACCGAGGGGCTAATGGCCAGCGCGCCGACGTCACACAGCAGCAGCGTGTAGCCGTCGGGCTTCGACTTGGCGACGTAGTCGGCACCCAGGTTCCCGTTGGCGCCCGGCTTGTTCTCGACGATGACCGGCTGGCCGAGGGCTTCCGACAGCGGCTGGCTGATGGAACGCGCGATGATGTCGGACGAACCGCCCGGCGGGTACGGCACCACGATGCGCACGGGCTTGGAGGGCCAGGCATCGGCGGCATGCACACCACCGGCCGCAAGCACGCCGCCGCCCAGGGCGCCGAGCATCAGGTCACGTCGTTTCAAGCTCATTCAGGTCTCCTGCAGGTTTGTGTTGTCAGTCATCGTACAACCACAAATAACAGTTGTCCAGCTTCCTGCCCGAAAAATCTCTCAGGAAGCTGCAGCCGGCGTCTTGGCCGCAGCCTGCTGGGCCGCCTCCTGCGCCACGCGCAGGCGCTCCCGGCTGTTGGTCAAGTGGATGCGCATGGCCGCGCGGGCCGACTCCGGATCGCGGCGTGCAATGGCCGCATAGATCTCTTCGTGCTCGCGGTTCACGCGGCTCAGGTATTCGCCGCGCCGGTCGTAGTTGCGTATGGCCGTGATGCGCGTGCGCGGAATGATCGTGGTGCCCAGGTGGCTCATGATGTCCGCGAAATACGGGTTGCCGGTGGCTTCCGCGATCTGCAGGTGAAAGCGGAAGTCAGGGGCCACGGTGTCCCCCGCCACTGCCACGTTGCGCTCGAAGTCGTCGAGTGCCTGGCGCATGGCAAGCAGGTTTTCCTCGGTCCGGCGCGAAGCCGCAAGGCCGGCGGATTCGGTCTCCAGGCTGATGCGCAGCTCGAGCACCGCAAGCACGTCCACCGATCTGGCGATGTCGGCCGAATCGAGCCGGAACATGCCCGCCGCGCGCGGCTGCAGCACGAAGGTGCCTACGCCATGGTGCGTTTCCACCAGCCCCGCGGCCTGCAGCTTGGAAAGCGCCTCGCGCACCACGGTCCGGCTCACGCCGAATGATTTCATGATGGCTGATTCGGTGGGCAGTTTGTCCCCAGGGCGCAGCGATTGGCTGCGGATCTTCTCGCCCAGGTCCTCCACCAGCCCGTGCGCCAGGCCGCGCGGACGCGGGCGCCCCACCATAGAGGAGCCGCCGGCGGCTTCCGCTGCCGCACTGGAATTTGAGGGATTACCCGTAGCCGTTTGGACCATGGTCACGATAATAATCCCCTCTTAGTTGTACGACAACAGATAACTTATCACTTCATTCACCCTGGCGAGCCGTTCTACCATCGGCCGGTTATTTGGAGCGAGGCCGCTTCGAACCGGCGGCCGGCAATTCCGGCAACGGCTTCTTCGGCTCAACCAACGCATTACACGCTCCCATGTCGACATCCCTTCAAGCCACGAACAAGAAGCTGCACCGGATTCTGCTGACCGGCGCGGCCGGCGGCCTGGGCAAGGTCTTGCGCGAACGCCTGCGCCCCTATGCCGAGATCCTGCGCCTTTCCGACATTGCCGCACTCGCGCCTTCCGAGGGGGCGCACGAGGAGGTGCTGCCCTGCGACCTGTCCGACAAGGCGGCCGTCCACGCACTGGTGGAGGGCTGCGACGCCATCGTGCACCTTGGCGGCGTGTCGGTCGAGCGTCCGTTCGAGGAAGTTCTCGAAGCCAATATCAAGGGCGTGTTCCACATCTATGAAGCCGCCCGCCGGCATGGTGTGAAGCGCGTGGTGTTCGCAAGCTCCAATCACGTGATCGGCTTCTACAAGCAGGACGAGCGGCTCGATGCCCGTGCGCCGCGCCGGCCCGACGGCTACTACGGCCTGTCGAAGTCCTTCGGCGAGGACGTTGCGCAGTTCTACTTCGACCGCTACGGCATCGAGACGGTCAGCATCCGCATCGGCTCGTCCTTCCCGGAGCCGCTCAACCGCCGGATGATGAGCACCTGGCTCAGCTACCGCGACCTCACCACGCTGATGGAGAAGTCGATCTTCACGCCGGACGTGAAGCACACGATCGTCTACGGCATGTCGGCCAACCGCGACGTCTGGTGGGACAACAGCGCGGCGGCGCACCTGGGCTTCGTGCCGCAAGACACCTCCGAAGTGTTCCGCGATAAGGTCGAAGCCCAGCCTCCCGTGGCCCCCACCGATCCCAACGCCATCTACCAGGGCGGCGCGTTCACGGCGCAGGGCCCGTTCCAGTGACCCGCCCCCATTCCAGTTTCTTTCGTTCGACCTCACCCCGCTTCCCCAGGAGACAAACCATGAAGCAGATTCAATCGTTCCGCGCCGCCTTCTCTGCCGTTGCAGTGGCTGCCACGCTCACCTTCTCCGGCTTTGCCGCCGCACAGAGCATGACGCTCAAGGCGGCCGACGTTCACCCCGCCGGCTACCCGAACGTGGTGGCCATCGAGAACATGGGCAAGAAGCTCGAAGCTGCCACCAACGGCCGCATCAAGTTGCAGATGTTCCCGGGCTCGGTGCTCGGAGGCGAAAAGGAAATGATCGAGCAGACGCAGGTCGGCGCCATCAACATCCTGCGCACTTCGCTCGGGCCGATCGGCCCGGTCGTGCCTGAAGTGAACGTGTTCAACATGCCCTTCGTGTTCCGCGACGAAGCCCACATGCGCGCAGTGATCGACGGACCTATCGGCCAGGAAATGCTCGACAAGATCACCGCATCCGCCTCCAAGCTGGTCGGCCTCGGCTGGATGGACGGCGGCACGCGCAGCCTCTACACCAAGAAGCCGGTGCGCTCGCCCGCCGACCTGAAGGGCATGAAGATCCGCATGATGGGCAACCCGCTCTTCGTCGACACGATGAACGCGATGGGCGGCAACGGCATCTCCATGGGCTACGGCGAAGTCTTCACCGCGATCCAGACCGGTGTGGTCGACGGCGCCGAGAACAACCCGCCCACGCTGTACACGGCTCACCACTACCAGGCCGGCGCCAAGTACTACACCCAGACCAACCATTTGATCATTCCGGAAATCTTCGTGATGTCGAAGGTCACCTGGGACAAGCTGTCCAAGGACGACCAGGCCCTGGTGAAGAAGTTCTCGCGCGAAGCGCAGATGGAACAGCGCGCGCTGTGGGACAAGAGCGTGGCCGACTACACCGCCAAGCTCAAGGCCGATGGCGTCGAGTTCATCAAGATCGACAACAAGCCCTTCTACGACGCGACCGCGCCGGTGCGTGCCAAGTACGGCGCGCAGTTCGCCGACCTGATCAAGCGCATCGAAGCCACCAAGTAATCGGACATCCGGCCCTCCATGGGGGGCCGGGTTCGCCTGGAACCGTACATGGACCCCCTCTTCATTCGCCTGTGCGATCGCCTTTACCTTGCCTGCATCTGGCTCGCGGGGACGGCGATCTTCCTGATGTCGCTCATCATTCCGTGGGGCGTGTTCACGCGCTACGTGCTGGGCACCGGCTCGCAGTGGCCTGAACCCATTGCCATTCTCCTGATGATGGTGTTCACCTTCGTCGGGGCTGCCGCCGCCTACCGTGCGGGCGCCCACATCGCCGTCACCATGCTGACCGACCCGCTGCCTGCAGCAGTCCGCGGACTCATGGGGGTGCTGGTCAACCTGCTCATGGTGCTGATCTGCGTGTTCGTCGCCTACTACGGCACCCGCCTCTGCATGGAAACCTGGAACCAGTCGATCAGCGAGCTGAGCTGGTTGCCCGTGGGCGTCACCTACGCGGCGCTGCCGATCGGCGGTGCGGCGACGCTCGTGTTCGTCATCGAACGCATGATCTACGGCTCACAGGCCGAGCGCGCCATCGTGCGCTACGAAGAACTCACCGACGCTGAGAAAGCTGCCTGATGGATGCACTCGTTCTACTGGGCAGCTTCGCCCTGCTCATGGCCATCGGGATGCCGATCGCCTATTGCCTCGGACTCGCGTCGCTGATCGGCGCCTTCTGGATCGACATTCCGCTCGATGCGGTGATGATCCAGCTGGCCTCCGGCGTCAACAAGTTCTCGCTGCTGGCGATCCCCTTCTTCGTGCTGGCGGGCGCCATCATGGCCGAGGGCGGCATGTCGCGCCGGCTGGTCGCCTTTGCGGGCGTGCTGGTGGGCTTCATCCGCGGCGGCCTGTCGCTGGTGAACATTCTGGCCTCCACCTTCTTCGGCGCGATCTCCGGCTCCTCGGTGGCCGACACGGCATCGATCGGTTCGGTGCTGATCCCCGAAATGGAACGCAAGGGCTATCCGCGCTCCTTCGCCACGGCAGTCACCGTCAGCGGCTCCGTGCAGGCCATCCTCATTCCGCCGAGCCACAACGCGGTGCTCTACTCGCTGGCGGCGGGCGGCTCGATCTCGATCGCCAGCCTGTTCGTGGCCGGCATCGTGCCGGGACTGCTGATGGGCCTGACGCTTGCGGTGCTGTGCCTGGTGATCGCCAAGCGCGAGAACTACCCCAAGGGCGAGGTCATCCCGCTGCGCCAGGCACTGAAGATCTGCGCCGATGCCATGTGGGGCCTGATGACGATGGTCATCATCCTGGGCGGCATCCTGTCGGGCGTGTTCACCGCCAACGAGTCGGCCTCCGTCGCCGTGGTCTGGGCGTTCTTCGTGACCATGTTCATCTACCGCGATTACCGCTGGCGCGACCTGCCGAAGCTGGTGCACCGCACGGTCAAGACAGTGACCATCGTGATGATCCTGATCGGCTTCGCGGCCTGCTTCGGCTACCTGATGACGCTGATGCAGATTCCGCTCAAGGTCACCGCGTTTCTCACCGGCCTGTCGGACAACAAATACGTCATCCTGGCGCTCATCAACATACTGCTGATCATTCTCGGCACGCTGATGGACATGTCGCCGCTGATCCTGATCCTGACGCCGATCCTGCTGCCGGTGGTGAAGCTGCTGGGCATCGACCCGGTGCACTTCGGCATGATCATGATGGTCAACCTCGGCATCGGCCTGATCACGCCGCCGGTGGGCACCGTGCTGTTCGTCGGCAGCGCCGTGGCCAAGCTGCCGATCGGCGTCGTGACGCGGGCCTGCGCGCCCTTCTTCGGGGCGCTGTTCCTGGTGCTGCTTGCGGTGACCTACGTGCCGGCGCTGTCGCTCTGGCTGCCGCGCCTGCTGGGCCTGTGAGCTGGTGGAGAACGCCCGCATGACCAGCCTCGCCTATGTCTCCTGCGCCGGCAGCGGCGAGGTGCATGTGCTGTCGGTGGAGGGCGCCACCGGTGCGCTCGCGCTGCGTCAGAAGGTCGCGCTCGGCGGCATGTTGATGCCGATGGCCGTCGCGCGCGACGGGCGCCACCTGCATGTGGCGCGCCGGTCCGAGCCGCTGGCGGTGCTCACGCTGGCCATCGACGCCGGCACCGGCTTGCTCGCGCGCGTCGGCGAAGCGCCCCTCCCCCACAGCATGGCCTACCTGTCGACCGATGCGAGCGGCCACTATCTGTTCAGTGCCTCCTATGGCGGCCACCAGATCGCCGTGAGCCCGATCGGCGATGACGGTCTGCCCCGGGCCGCGACCCAGGTTCTGCCGACCGGCGAGAACGCCCACTGCATCGTGCAGGCCCCCAGCAATGGCCATGTCTATTCGACCTGCCTTGGCGGCGCGACCGTGCTGCACTGGCGCTTCGATGCCGCCGCAGGCCGGCTTTCCCCGGCGGAACCTGCGCAGCTGGCCTTCCCGGCCGGCGTGGGCCCGCGCCACCTGGTGTTCCATCCCTCAGGCAGCCGCTGCTACCTGCTGGGCGAGCTCAATGCGTCGGTCACCCTGCTCGATATCGATGCGGCCAACGGAGCCCTGTCGCCGCGCCAGACCGTGTCGGCGCTGCCCGCCGGATTCACCGAGGGCGCCTGGGCCTCCGATCTGCACCTTACGCCCGATGGGCGCTTTCTCTATGCCAGCGAGCGGCGCTCGAACACGCTCGCGGCCTTTGCGGTCGACCCCTTGGACGGTACGCTCACGCCGATCGGCCATGTGCCGACCGAGCAGCAGCCTCGCGGCTTCGCCATCACGCCGGACGGCCGCTTCCTGCTCGCGGCCGGGCAGCTGTCGCACCGCGTGACGAGCTATGCCATCGATCCAGACCGCGGCAGCTTGACGCCATGCCATTCGCTGGACGTCGGACAAGACCCGAACTGGATCGAGTGCCGACCACTTTCCTGAGACCTCGCCCGCCATGATCACGACCGCCGCCGAACGACCACCCCACACCATCCGCATGCATCCGGCGGACAACGTCGCCATCGTCGCGAACGATGGCGGGCTGCCGGCCGGCACCGTTCTCGAATCCGGCCTGACGCTGGTGGACAAGGTGCCGCAGGCGCACAAGGTTGCGCTCGAGGACATTCCCGAAGGCGGTGTGGTGCGCCGCTACAACGTGCCCATCGGCTATGCACTGAAGCCGCTGCCCGCCGGCAGCTGGGTGCACGAGCGCCTGCTGCGGATGCCCGCGGCACGCGAGCTCGAAGGCCTGCCGATCGCCACCGTGAAGCCGCCCGCGCAACCGCCGCTGGAGGGCTACACCTTCGAGGGCTACCGCAACCTCGACGGATCGGTGGGCACGCGCAACATCCTGGCCATCACGCAGACCGTACAGTGCGTCGCGGGCGTGGTCGACTTCGCGGTGCAGCGCATCAAGGCCGAACTGCTGCCCAAGTACCCCAACGTCGACGACGTGGTGGGCCTCTCGCACAGCTACGGCTGTGGCGTGGCCATCGACGCGCCCGACGCGGTCATTCCGATCCGCACGCTGCGCAACATCAGCCTCAACCCGAACTTCGGCGGCGAGGTGATGGTCATCAGCCTGGGCTGCGAAAAGCTGCAGCCCGAACGCCTGCTGCCGCCGGGCAGCATCCCGCTGGTGGACGAGCGCAACGTGGCCGACATCGGCGAGACCGCCAATGCCAAGCTCGACGTGGTGTGCCTGCAGGACGACGCGCACGTGGGCTTCATGTCGATGATCGATTCGATCATGCGGCAGGCCGAGGAACACCTGGAGCGGCTCAATGCGCGCAGGCGCGAGACCGTGCCCGCCAGCGAACTGGTGGTGGGCGTGCAGTGCGGCGGCAGCGACGCCTTCTCCGGCGTCACGGCCAACCCGGCCGTGGGCTTTTGCACCGACCTGCTGGTGCGCGCCGGCGCGACCGTGATGTTCTCGGAAGTGACTGAGGTGCGCGACGGCATCGACCAGCTCACCTCTCGCGCGACCACGCCCGAAGTGGCCGAGGCCATGATCCGCGAGATGGCCTGGTATGACGCCTACCTGGACCGCGGCCGCGTCGACCGCAGCGCCAACACCACGCCGGGCAACAAGAAGGGCGGGCTCTCGAACATCGTCGAAAAAGCCATGGGCTCGATCGTCAAGAGCGGCAGCGCGCCGATCTCCGGCGTGGTTTCTCCCGGCGAGAAAGCCCGGCAGAAAGGCCTGCTCTACGCGGCGACACCCGCCAGCGACTTCATCTGCGGCACGCTGCAGCTGGCCGCAGGCATGAACCTGCATGTGTTCACCACCGGCCGCGGCACGCCGTATGGCCTGGCCGAGGTGCCGGTGATCAAGGTCGCGACCCGCAGCGACCTGGCGCGCCGCTGGCACGACCTGATGGACGTGAACGCGGGCCGCATCGCCGATGGCGACGCCACGATCGAGGACGTGGGCTGGGAGATGTTCCGCCTGATGCTCGACGTGGCCAGCGGCCGGAAGAAGACATGGGCCGAGCAGTGGAAGCTGCACAACGCGCTGGTGCTGTTCAACCCGGCCCCCGTGACCTGACCCGACCGACTTCGAAAGGAAACATCATGGAAGACCTCAAAGGCAAGACAGCGCTCGTCACCGGCGCCAGCACCGGCATCGGCGCCGCGGTGGCCATCGCATTCGCGGCGCGCGGCATGCGCGTGGCGGTGCACTACAACAGCTCGGCCGACGCCGCGAACCAGGTGGTCGACACCATTCGGTCGGCAGGCGGCGATGCTTTCGCCCTCCAGGCCGACGTGCGCGACACGGCTGCGATCCGCGAATGCGTCAAGCAGACGGCATCTCGGCTCGGCCGCATCGACGTGCTGGTGAACAACGCCGGCAGCCTGGTCAAGCGCGTGCCCATTGCGGAGTTCGACGACGCGCTGTTCGACGAAGTGATGCACATCAACGCCCGCTCCGTGCTCGCGTTTGCGCGCGAAGTGGTTCCCATGATGCGCAGCCACGGCGGCGGCAACATCATCAACGTGACCTCGGTTGCGGCACGCACCGGCGGCGGTCCCGGCGCCTACCTGTATGCGGGCTCAAAGGGTTTCGTGAGCACGGCCACGCACGGCCTCGCAAGGGAGCTCGTCGGCGACAAGATCCGCGTGAACGCCGTGGCGCCGGGCGTCATCCAGACGCCGTTCCAGGACCGCTTCTCGACGCCCGCGATGCTCGAGTCGTTCCGCGCCGGCATTCCCATGGGCCGCATCGGCACACCCGACGAATGCGTGGGCGCCTTTCTCTATCTGGCGTCGGAGCAGCTCTCGGGCTACGTCACGGGCCAGGTCGTCGAGGTGAACGGCGGGCAGTACATGCCCTGACGCGGGCTCGTCCTCCCATTCAGGTTTGCAGCATCCGATCGACAGCAACAGAGACAACACCTTCATGAAAAGCAACAAGAAATTCCCTCGTGCGCCCCGCGTAGCCAGAATGGCCTTCGCACTGCTGTCGATCGTTGCGGGCCACGCAGCGGCTGCCACCTGGGTCTATGTGTCCAACGCGGACAGCCAGGAAATCTCGGTGCTCGAACTGGATCGCGCGCAGGGCGTGCTCAAGCCGGTGCAGGTGCTCAACGTCGGCGGCACGGTGATGCCGATGGCCGTGAGCCACGACAAGCGCGTGCTGTATGCGGCACTTCGTTCGCAGCCCTTCCGCGTGGTCTCGATGTCCATCGATGCCGCCACGGGCAAGCTCCAGAAGCTGGGCGAAGCGCCGCTCGCCGACAGCATGGCCAACATCGACCTGGACGCCAGCGGCAAGTGGCTCTTTGCGGCCTCCTACCAAGGCGGCAAGATCTCGGTCAACGGCATCGGCAAGGACGGCGCCGTGGGCCCGATCCAGCAACTGGTGCAGACCGCGCCCAATGCACATGCGATCCACGCGGATGCCAGCAACCGCTTCGTGCTGGCCACCAGCCTGGGCGGCGACAACGTGTCGAGCTGGCGCTTCGATGCGGAAAAAGGTCTGCTGTCGGCCAACGATCCGCCGCTGACCACGGGCACGCCCAAATCGGGGCCGCGCCACTTCGTATGGGACAAGGCGCAGCGGCGCGTGTACCTGCTGGACGAACTCGACGCAGCCGTGCACGTGTACGCCTGGGACGCCGCGCGCGGCACGCTCAAGCTGGAGCAAAGCACCACCGCGCTGCCGCCGGGATTCAGCGGCAAGCCCTGGGCGGCCGACCTGCACCTGACGCCCGACGGCCGCTTCCTGTATGCCTCGGAACGCACGTCGAGCACGCTTGCCGCCTTCAAGGTGGACCCGTCCACCGGACAGCTGCAGCCGATCGGCCACACGCCGACCGAGAAGACGCCGCGCGGCTTCGCGATCGACCCGAGCGGCCGCTACCTGATTGCCGCAGGGCAAGAGTCGCACGGCCTTTCGCTGTACGCCATCGATCCCGCGACCGGCGCGCTCGGCAAGCCGTCGCGCATCGACGCGGGCAAGAACCCGAACTGGATCGAGATCGTCGACACGCCGTGACGACGACGACCACCACACGCAACATCATCAAAGGAGATATCGCTATGCAACGCCGCACACTGATTCGCACGGCCCTCGCCTCTTCGCTCGCCGCAGGTCTGCCTGCCTTTGCGCAAGGCCCGGGCAACTGGCCTACGGGCAAGGCCATCACCTACCTCGTGCCGTTTCCCGCGGGCGGCACGACCGACGTGCTGGCACGCCTGATTGGGCAGAAGCTCGGCACGGTGCTGGGCACCAGCGTGATCGTCGACAACAAGGGCGGCGCGGGCGGCAGCGTGGGTTCGGAGATCGGCGCGCGCGCGGCTCCGGACGGCTTCACGATGGTGGGCGGCACCATCAGTTCGCACGCCATCAACATCAGCCTGTACCCCAAGCTCGGCTACGACCCGCAGAAGTCGTTTGCGCCCGTCACGCTTATCGGCACCAACCCACTGGTGCTGGTGGTAAACCAGGCCAGCCCCTACAAGACCCTGAAGGACGTGCTGGAAGCCAGCAAGACCAAGTCGGGCGGGCTCTCGTCTGCGTCGGCCGGCACG
>Ga0209282_1001386_pt1 | contig 13261 bp, 6 predicted proteins | sample Mtrugardesep15_FD_187529 | JGI IMG/M metagenome (GOLD analysis project Ga0209282, IMG submission 187529) | Root nodule microbial communities of legume samples collected from California, USA - M. trunc garden sep15 (SPAdes) (version 2) | ecosystem: Host-associated > Plants > Roots > Nodule...
GTTTTTTCTGTTCTAAATCACTCATGGAAGTGATTTCATTTCATGTTTCGTACGAGTTCATGTTAGTTTATGCTGCGACAAAAATTGATTCGGAGTGATCTGGTTGGTTTTATGTATGTTTGGTTTTGAGAGGTGAGAAAAAAATGATTTTGAATGATTTGATTATGTAAAATTGATCATGGTTAAAATTCAGTTGAATGTAAAGTGATTTATGTTTGTATTCATTCATGAAAAAGTAATGAAAAATGAGTTAAACAAAAAATTTGAGTGTAAAAATCAGTTCTATAATTAGAAGATACAATTCCTTGTTTCATGTAGAATCGATTCTGGAGGAAAAATCAATTCTACACTGCTAGAATTAATTTTGCCTCCTCCAAAAGTGGAACAAAACATACACTTTGTAAAATTGATTTTAGTTAAAAGTGAGTTGAATGTGCAGTGGTTTATGTTTTGGATAGAGTTATATAAAAGTGAGTTGAACAATAAGTTTGAGTGTAAGAATCATGTTTGGAGTCAAAAGCTACAAATCCTAGCTTCAAGTTAGAATAAGTATGGAGACAAGATCAATTCTATTCGATAACATCCGAACATGAAAAAAAATTAGTTCTACACCTCTAGAATCAATTTTCTCTCCAGAATCATTCGGTGATCAAATAATTTGCCATATTCTGTTTGGTGGTTCATGTTTCCGTTTTCACATTAGAGAATGCATCATGGAAGTTTTTGAAAGTGATTTTAAACATAGGTTGGATATTTTTGAAAAGCCCAAAAAATTTCTAACATTGTTTTCAGTGGTTCTTTCTCTCTAGTTAGGTTCCATTTTATATCTGTCCACATTTTAAAAGAATAATCTATAACCATATATCATTTCAGCCACCCATGTACAAAGTTAAAATTGAGAATGTTGTTAGAACATAAATGGGCTTTTAACCTTTGGTTTTAATTCTGATGTGTTTTAATATTTTATCTCTGTTATACATTTAAGCATAGCTTTTTAAATATGGAGTGGTTCATTAAATCCATGCTTTAAATGTGCAGAGGACTCTTTGAAACGTGAGTCTGGAGCAAAGGTGCATCATGCTAATATCCAGGCATCAAAGGTGAACCTCTTACTGATTACCGACCAAAACTAAGTAATGCTTGCTTATGTTTCTAAATATTCATTTGTTGTTTCTAATTTAATGTGGTTGTTGATGAATGGAAGGCTGTTGCTGATATAATTCGTACAACATTGGGACCCAGGTCCATGCTAAAGATGCTTCTTGATGCTTCTGGAGGTTAGTGTTTTCATCACTTAATCAACTTATTGCCTATGAAGCACCGGCACTGACAAGTCTACACCAGTAGTAATAATTTAAGAAAATGACACAATTGAATGTAATCCCATGCGTTGGTGTCATATCAGACACCGGACACACCTTCAATCATATGTGTTGGTGCTATGGAGCTTATAGCTTATTAAGGACTATTGTGAATCACACCGTTTGCAATTGTCATTCACTGAGGTTATAGCTTATTAAGGACTATTGTGAATCACACCGTTTGCAATTGTCATTCACTGAGGCTAAATATTTTCTTATTTGTATTGTTAGTGTCTGAGATGTACATAGTTTTTTGCTTATTGCAAGATGTGGTAATTTTTGTCATTTTTTGTTGTTTGGAATTATTTGTGCTGTTTAACATGATATGTAAGTCGTAGGTTCTGGGTATGAAATTGTTAATATAATAGTGTTTATCATAAATGTGTAGTTTTATGTCTTGATTTTCCGAGTACTTACACCTATTCCTTTTCCCTGTAAACTACAACAGGAATTGTGGTAACAAACGATGGAAATGCTATCTTACGTGAATTAGATATTGCCCATCCAGCTGCCAAGGTACTTGTCTCTCATTCTTCATTTTACATATTGCTCCGTGGTACATATATTGCCATATAGTGCGTTCTTGATCACGTCCTTTGAAAGCACAGCTTTCTGGTTTGCATACGTTTAGTTTCTCTTTGTTTGATACTTTCTGAAATTGTTGGCTTATTGGAATGGCTACAGTCTATGATTGAATTAAGTCGCACCCAAGACGAAGAAGTCGGAGATGGAACCACATCTGTCATCATTCTTGGTATGCTATTTGTGCCTATATATAAATGGAAGATTACCTTCTCCATGATTTATCAGGATTTCTTTTTCATATTTTCAATATCTCATCATTTTTGTGCAGCTGGTGAGATGCTCCATGTTGCCGAAGCTTTTATTGACAAGAACTATCATCCTACAGTTATTTGCCGAGGTAATGTATAGTATTAATCAGCAGTTCTTTCCTTACAGTATAAAATTGTGTGCAATGACTGCTACAATTATGTAATTTGCAGCATATAACAAAGCTTTGGAGGATGCTATTGCTGCTATTGACAAAATTGCGATGCCTATTGATGCTCAAGACCGTAAGTTATTTTTATTTTTTTATCAAGATTGGTACATTTTTTTGTCACACACCCTCCAAGTGGATTTGCAAATGTTCAGTGAGCTAAACTGTCAATTCTATATTCCGATTTTTTTGTGGAGGTGGCACCTAGATAGATTGCACAAATAGTTTGTGAGCTGGGTAGTAGTTCATAGTACAGTGCCATATTGCAATTCTGTTTGCTTCAAATTCTCCTAGTAGTCTTCAGTATGTAAGAACAGTACATCACTCATCCATTGAATTTCTTCTTGACATATAATCCCAATGCTATCGATGAACTAAAATGCAGGAGGTCAAATGTTGGGGCTTGTAAAAAGCTGCATAGGTACCAAATTCACAAGTCAATTTGGGGATTTAATTGCTGTGAGTATATTTCTCTTGGCTATATTTCCAAAAGATATTCTTTGCTCATTAATATTTTCAAATATTTGTTTAACTTGGCAATGTTAATTCTTAAACTGGATAACTGTAATTTTCTACCAAAGCACATATTGATGTTATTTTTGTTAATCCAATGCAATTGGTTATTATTCATGTGATGGTTATTGGCATCTAGACAACTGTGTTGATGTCAGGGAGGCACCACATCTTCATTACACTATACTCTGTCCCAAGTTATAAGCAAAAAAACAAAAACAAAATCACACTTATTAAGAAAATCATTTAATATTCTAAAATTATTCAAACAAAATAGCTTTATTTCTTAAATTACCCTCCTCATAGTATTTTACATGACACATTGAAAATCAAAACAAATAAATATGACTATAATTATTCTCCTTAGAACCTCCTAAATTCTTTATTGTTCACTGTTTGCAGTTGTACAATATTCAAAATACAAGGCGTCTAATGAAAACATTAGCCTCCTTGGAACTAGTATTTCACGGTAATTGAGTAGATGTTTTGGAAAACATAACTCTAAATATCAAGGGTACTTTTGGAACACCAAATTTAAATTGGTCAAAACTAAAGTATTTTGCTTATAATTTGGGCGAAAAGTGTTTTTTTTTGCTTATAATTTGAGACGGAGGGAGTATTTTTTTCCTTTATCAATTCAATTGCTTTACATGCAGACCTAGCAAATAGTGTATAAATAATATCATTATTTGTGATCTGGTTGTATGTGTTTCTGTTCGAGTGAACAGGACTAAAATATAATTAAGTACAGATAATTATTGCAGCCCTTTATAACTATAACTATGAACAACTGCATTCACTACTGTTAAATGATGGCCATGGTGCCCCCTTGGCGGAATGGCATGGTGGATTTTTAGATAACTGCCACAGACAATCTGTGAAGGGATGCCCACCATTGTGACATTATAGCCACAATGGCGTGTTTATAGGGCTGGTTTTCAGCTTATCGCCATTAACAACATTGATTGCATGACCTTTCTAGATCTATTGAATTATATTTAAAGTGTTGTCCTTGGTTATACTCCAGGATTTAGCTATTGATGCTACTACAACAGTGGGTGTTGATATTGGCCAAGGTTTAAGAGATGTAGATATTAAAAATTATATCAAGGTTGAGAAGGTCCCTGGCGCGCAGCTTGAGGATTCGAGAGTTCTCAAGGGAGTTATGTTTAACAAAGATGTGGTTGCCCCCGGCAAGATGAGGAGAAAGATTGTTAACCCACGTATCATTCTTCTTGATTGCCCTCTTGAGTATAAAAAGGGTGAAAACCAAACAAATGCTGAACTTCTTAGAGAAGAAGACTGGAGTCTCTTGTTGAAGTTGGAGGAAGAATACATTGAGGAGCTCTGCATGCAGATATTGAAGTTTAAACCAGACTTAGTAGTTACAGAGAAGGGTCTTAGTGATTTGGCATGCCATTATCTGAGCAAGCATGGAGTTAGTGCAATCAGAAGACTGAGGAAAACTGATAATAACCGAATTGCCAAGGCATGCGGTGCTGTTATTGTGAACAGACCAGATGAGTTGCAGGAGTCTGATGTTGGTACTGGTGCTGGGTTATTTGAGGTTAAGAAAATTGGAGACGAGTACTTTGCTTTTATTGTTGATTGCAAAGAACCCAAAGCTTGTACTGTATTATTAAGGGGTGCTAGTAAGGATCTCTTGAATGAGGTTGAAAGAAACCTACAGGTTAGTTATTGATATTTATTTACTATTGACCAAACATAATTGATCATGCTGCTTTCTGAAACTCTTTTGCGTGCCAGGATGCCATGTCTGTTGCTAGGAACATAATAAAAAATCCAAAACTTGTTCCTGGAGGTGGTGCTACAGAGATGACTGTGTCAGCTGCTTTGAAACAGAAGAGTTCTTCTATTGAAGGCATAGAGAAGGTGAGTGTATTTCATTCTTGTTTGGTGGGTTTGAATTCCTATCTTTTAATTCATTCTGGCTCTAACTTTTAATTCTTGTTTATCAGTGGCCATATGAAGCTGCTGCCATTGCTTTTGAATCTATTCCACGTACTTTGGCACAAAATTGTGGAGTAAACGTCATCCGGACAATGACTGCACTACAAGGAAAAGTAATAATATTTTGCTACATATATTCTTTATGCTCTTTTCTCTGAAGCCTGGTCTTCTTTAACTTCTATTTTTGAAAATTATAGCATGCAAATGGAGAAAATGCATGGATTGGCATTGATGGAAATACTGGTGCCATTGCTGACATGAAAGAGCGCAAGGTACTTTATTTATTTTATTCTTTAAGTTTGCATATTACAATTGAAACCGAAAACTATCTGTTGTTATTTTGCCAAGGTCACACTAGAGTTAGGATCTTCGTTATCCATTTATTTTTAATCGAGGCAACACAGTGAAGAAATTCATGTTTATTTCATTACAATGGAACATTTTGATTTACTGAGCACATGCTTAGTTGTCTTGTAAAAGTGTATATGTCAGCAATTGAGCTCTGATAATGTTGTGTTATGGTGCTAGATCTGGGATGCCTATAATGTGAAGGCACAAACTTTTAAGACTGCCATTGAAGCTGCATGCATGCTTCTAAGGATTGATGATATAGTGAGTGGAATCAAGAAGAAGCAGGCCCCTGGAGCAGGCCCTTCAAAGCCTAAGATTGAGACTGAGGGAGATGCTGATGGCGAGCAAATCCTTCCTGACTGAAAACACACTTCCCTTGACGTTGTTTTTTTGACTTGTAGAGTTGAAAATCTGCTAGGTTATCTGCTAGGTTTTTGTTCCTCTTTAAAGTATTTAATTATTCTTCAGAAATTTTGGGTCCTTGATTGTGCTGATCTTTTATACTTGGTACTGTTTGTTTAAGCAACTTGTGAACTTTAATGATGTTCAAGTGTCACATGCTTTATGGAGTGTTTTCAATCCGTTGTTTTGAGATTGCGCCTGGCTGAAATTGTTTGTTTTCTCTGTTTTGAGAGTTGCTTGTTTCTTTCTGTGGGTAATGCGATTACGCAGGCCTTTTTACGCCCTATGTTGTGTCATTGAAACTGGTTCTTGATTATATATTGTCAGAAAATGAAAAAAGCTATGGAGAGTCGTACTTGTGTGCATAATTGATACGAAGTTTGTTTAGCTCGCTTATTATTTTTTTTAGAAAAAGGAGATCAACTCAATTTTCGTGAGGGCATTTTTTCAGCCAAATTTTCAGGAGAGGGTCAATTTTTTTTAGATAAAAACAAAAACAAACTACAATCTCAAGCGAGCAACTCCAATAGCATCATACAGAAGGGAATTATGTAGTTGAGGAGGGCAAAAAATCCAGGACTTCAGAGCATATGAAGAAGAAGCACCATGCTTAGCAAGTCAATCCGCACACTCGTTGCCCTGACGGAGGGTATGATGAAAATTAACAATCCAATCTCGATGTTGCAGTTGGACAATCTGACTAATTAGGATGATGTGATTGGACATCCGACATGATTAAATCAAGAGTCATCCTAGAATTTGATTCAAGAATAATGTTCTTGTGGCCTGCATCATACGCAATGCGAAGGCCATGAAAAATGGCATACAATTCGGCCGCCAAGCAAGAAGTAATACTACAAAATCCAGAAAAACCCAGCAACCAATCACCATTATTGTTTCTAATAAGACCTCCAAAATCGGATCTTCCAGGATTAGAAAGAGAACTGCCGTCAACATTAACTTTGATGATATTATCCAAAGGAGGAATCCATTTAACTTGTCTAATGGGCTTATGAGTTGCATCATTATAAAGGTGCACCACCACATCTGAATGAAGAGAATAAATATGGCTAGACATACCTAATTTACCCAATCATTACGATTAAAAACCTTATGATTTTGTGCCTTCCATAAGATCCAACATGTAATAACGAAGATACTATCATTAGGAGCAAGGGCATAATGTTTGAACCACCAATTGAAATCCAGAGAATTGAAATTTGTATCTTTGTTGAACAACAAGGCATCTCATATCGCCAAAGAGAGAGGGCAATCTTTAAAGGTGTGAAGAAGTGACTCAATACTAGCTCCACATCTCTTGCATGATGAATATGAGGTTAAATGTCTACCAGCCCGATATGCATTTGTTGGAAGGTTACCATACATAGCCAACCAAATAAAATGCTTCAGATTCTCTAGGAGGTTGAGCTTCCAAATCCATTGGCATGTTCCCAGCTGAGTCTGACCTGCAAAAGAAAGAGAGTTTGAAGTCAACCACTGATAACAACTCTTAACAGAGTACATACCTGTCGGGGAATGTGTCCAAATCTTGATGTCTTGGGAAGACTCGTCGATGAAGATACTTCGAATTTGAAGTTGAATACTGAGAGGTATCTGAGTTGTGAGATGAGAGAAATTCCAGCGACCGTGATGGTAAATGTCCCTCAGTCTCAAATTAGTTTCACTAATGTGGACATAAGGGACAAGATTACAAAGATAATCATCTGCAACCATTTGTCATACCAAAGAGAAACCTCTTATATTCCAATTCTAGTCTTGAAACGAAATTTCAAAACTTCAACCGTCTTGGTAATAGGCTTCCAAACACAAGAAGAACCCTGATAATCTATCGCCTCTAAGATAGAGATACCATGAAGATATTTAAAAGAAAGAATGTTAACTCAAAGCTTACCCGGATTATGGAGCAATTCCCAAACATGTTTGCCCAAAATGGATATATTTGAAGCACAGGCTGTCCGAATTTCAAGACCACCTTTAGACTTAAGTTGTGTAATCATCTTCCAATTCACCCAGTAACTATGCTTTCTTCCCCAAATAAATTGTTTGATAGAAGCATCTATTTGGTTACACACCCCTTCAAAGATTCCATAAATTTTGCATAGAGTAGATAGGAAGAGTAAAGACCACAGATTGGGCCAATGTCACTTTAAGACCATAAATATATAAAATATTTTTTAAGACCATAAATCTTTCAAACAAATAATAAAATTTTACTACCTTATTTCTACTAATTGACAGTTGAATTTATCTGGAGCAGTTAAATATTACTAGGCTAGATAAATATAAAATAGATTTTTACGTTTTTATATATTCCATAAACTTAATTAAAGATAGATTGGCAGTTTAGAAACCAAATTGGAGAATTACTCTTTTATACTTGCATCTGTTAATTCTATATCTTATTTTACCATTTATCCAAACACTTATCATATTAAGTCCCTACTTGATCGTGATTCAATTAGTTTAATTTTTATCAAGAGAAGGGCTCTGTTCCTTCTTTCCTACTTTCCTACTAGGGTGAATGGACTAAAACATGGAACTAATAATTGGTATGGATCAATTTCAATGTTTTTTAAGAGTTTAATACAATGTACCGACAATACTAAAACGTTTTATAAAATTATATATATATCTACATGATAAAATATAATATCTACATGAAGTCTATACACAATTATCTTCCACTTACGTTAGTAATTAAATTATATTTTTTGATTGGCTTCTTAAAAAGAATTAAAATTATTTTTTAACTATATTTGAGGGCAACTTCAAAAAATAATATAAAATAAAGTTTTGAATTTTTATAATTATTAGGTAAAAACTATTGTTAATTTAAGTGGAACTGAATTCAAATATATAAAACTGAATTTAGATATCTTATGGAAGACTCAAATTCGAGTCTTAGGAGTGAAAAAACAGAGACTCACTAAAAAGATCAACCAAATTCTCTAATGGAGATTCATCATTGTCAAAGTTAATAAATAATTTGCAAGGGTAGAAACTTGTAGCTTCATTTCCCCTTGTACAACATGTTGTGCAAATGCAAATATGACTTTCTTCCTTTTCTCGTTCCTTGTTGATGATTTTCCATTGGCAAGTTCTTTAGACTCAGAATTACTAAGATAAGATTGTAATGCAACTAGTCAACTAGATTTATGATTATGAAGTGTACTAATAATTTTCCCTGTCAGCTTCTTTTGTTGGGACTCGTTTACAAGGATAAGGTTAGGAAAAATGCTACTACTAGTCAGTAGTCCCTGTCAACGTCAACATTTTTGTCTTCTAATAACAGCTAAAGTATGCAATGATAAAGAGAGAGGGTGCAACTGCAATGGTGGAATCATGTGTTGGTGAAAAAAAGAATATAATAACTAAAGGGTCGGTTAACTATTGTCCTTGTTAAAAAAAAACAGATAAAGGTATTTTTACTATTATTTTTCTTTTCATAACTATAATGTTTGTTAACATTTTTCATAATTATATTATTCATATCATAATAATTATTGTACTATAGATTACGTACATAAGAATTTATATAAGTAAATTAAATTTAGGATTGGTATGAAATAGTTATGAACTAGGTTAAGCCTTATCTTGTACTGTAAGAGTAAAACATTGGCAGTGACTTTCTGTAATATGAAACTCCATTGATGTGTACTAAATGTAGAAGTGCACAAATTCTTTGACCAATGATAATTCATTGAATCAAGTTCACCAATGCACATTAAGAATAATCTCATCCCAATTGCATTCAAAAGACAATAAGACACAAAAGAAAACAGCAAAATAGAAAATTTGAAATTCTGTTCAAAAATTTATCAGTCTGCAACTCTTGCCTTCTCAATCTAGAGCTATTATTTCCCACCATCTGATAAGAATTCGGCGGGTTGCCGACTACTCCGGCAAAAATCATCTCCTCAAACATTCCAACGACGGGATGGTGGCGAGATCTTGAAGTCATCGAGGCACCAAGATTAAGCATTTGTGAAGTAGCATCACCCTCTTGTTGGTTGTATGAAGAGGAGTTTAAATATTGTCCCTGATAAGGATTTCGATACGGAAGTCGTTGATGATGATCACTTTGAGATGCTGTTGCCAAAAGAGCTTGAGCACCTGAAGCAGTTGGTCTTGGTGGTACAAAATTATCATCATAACAAGATGATTTTCCACTCGGTGGAGCGTGGCCACCGCGGCCATACAATGGGACCATTGTGGTATGTGATATATTTTCTTTGCATACAGGACATTGTGGATGTTCATCAGATCCAAGAGAATCATCACTTTGAACATGGAGCCACTTGTAGATGCAAGGCCAGCAGTAAAGGTGGCCACAAAGGGTGACTACCGGTTCGTTGGCGAAGTCTAAGCAGATGTTACAATCAAAACAACCATTGGAATCTTCTGCTTCTGACATGGAATTTGGAATAGTTTTCAATTCATGGGAAAAACAATGCTCAAATGCCATGAATCAAGGAACTGGTTCTCACAAGTGAAAATAGTTACTTATTGGTGCTTCTTTAGCCCTGAATATACAAAAGAAAAATCAATTGGGGGAATCAGATTAATAGATTAAGTCACTCATAATTGAAACTAACTATAGGACATGAAAGTATATAAATCAATCGCAATTTCATTAATTCAATCCAACAAAAGAAAAATGAGAGATTAGTCACTGTAGTCCTTGAATAAAAGAGGAGTCGTCACTTTAGTCCCTGAATGCAGATAACTTACAAAATAGTCCATGAATGTAGACTCTGTTAGTCAATTTAGTCCTTGAATGTAGACTCCGTTAGTCAATTTAGTTCCTGAATAACGACTGTTTTGCAATTTCTCTGCATTCAAAGACTAAAATGACTACTCATTTCCCATTCAGGAACTAAAGTGACTAATTCCCCAAAGAAAAATTGTCAATTGAGAAAGTATCCAAATTGGATCAATGAAGTGATACAATTGACCTTGACATGCAATTCAAGGTGGTTGTTAAATGAGTAGAAGATCAACTCACTCTAGCAAGGTGGACCAAATAAATTATTGTTTTTAAGATATTTCAATCCCCATCCACAACTTGCTTATAAAGTACTAGTATCATAAAAACTAATAATCATGAATGCATAAAGCAAAATAATTACTTCTATGGTTCTTGTGGCAAATGGCAAGAAAGAAGCAAATGAAATCTATTCAATCTAGCACTGCTAACATCATATTTATAGATGATAAGAAAACAAAAAAGAATATAAAGTGCATATATTCTGGTATCACTAGTTTGTTCATATGACACTAGTTTGTTCATATTCTGGGAATTCACCAAGACAAACCATCTAATCATGAATCATGATCATGTGCTTGTGTGCAAAATCTATAAACACTTAAAGTACATATTGTTTGACATAAAAAACCCACAAAGAGAAATTCCATAATACTTCAATTTATTTCCTATTCTAGAATTCTATAAAAGGCAAAAAATCTTTGAAAGGAAGCAAAAACACAAGATCTAATCTAAGCAGTGAAAATTAAATGAAACAAGAAAAAGCTTGCAAAGAAGAGAGAACAATAATAACCTGAAGATGATGATAAAAGAAACAGAATGGATATGGAATCTAATTAGAGATGAAACAAGATACTATATAACAAAAATGAAAACAGAAACATACCAAGATAAAAACAAAAGAGAACAGCTTTTCTAAGAAGTTTCTTGAATGTAAGCAACAACAAATGAATGAAGACACAACATATGTTTCTGTCTCTATATAGTGCTAGATAGATAGGACTAAACAAATGATGACATGTTTCTGACAAATATAATAAAAATGAATTCATTTGAAATTAAAACTAGTTCTTAAATGACATTAAAATTTTTTATGCATTTGTTCTCATGAGCTTAGTTCAGTTGATAGGGACAATGTATAATATACGTAAGGTTTGAGTTTCAAAGTTCGACATTATAAAAAAATATTTTTATAAAAAATCAATTTTAGAAATGACAAAACATATAAAAAAAATATTGTTAAGTTATTTTGTATCATTTCAATTACTTTTTTTAATTAGCTTTTTAGATATTAATTTATACAGGATTTGAAATTTCCATTGTTTTTTGAAAGTGACGATAGAAACAACAATAATGGTTTGTGAGACCACGTGATTGCATAACCCATTGTTAGACAATGGAGTCCCACTTTGTGATGCTTTTTATCGGTTACTTCCAAAACACTCAACTCGACAACATTAAAAATCATGACAAGAATATTCTTTTGAATTTAAATTTAAACTGAAAAATGTATGATAAAAGAGATGTATTTGTTTCAAATTTTTAGTTAGTCAACTATGTGTTGAAATTTGGAGTATACTCCCCCTCACCAACATTTTTTGGGTTTAGTGCGTGGATAAGAAGATGATTCTTGAATTCGACAAGCTTTAATAGTATATATTCAAATGTAGTGTCTAATTCGTCTTTATAAAATCGGCTTATAAGATAAAAATTGCCTCCTCTGTATAATTATAAACTCTTGTCAAGAGTTATTTGAGGTGAGACTTTAAGTTTTTTTTTCCAATACTATATTTGTTTTGTTTGTTTATAACATTTGAGCTCACAATTTAATCATACTTACATGCTTAGAAAAAGATAAAAATAATAATTCAATAATGTATATTTTAAAATAATTAAACGATATATATCTTAATGTGTATCCTTAAATATTATACGTAAAATATTTTCTACTTCTAACATAGGTCCATATACCCTACACTCGTGTGAACATAAGTTTTCAAACTTTATCTTTTCAAAAAGTATATGCGTTTAGGGGGACCAGCTCGTTTTTCTTTTTTAATCTGATTCACATGTTCAGTTTTTATTTATTTATATATTTATGATTAATGAAATTAACTACCAAAGTTTTGAAAATCCATAATAAAGCGAATTCCTTATTTGTTAGGAAAAGTGACCCAATTCTGTCAAAGAAAGAAAAAGACATGGTGGGCATACTATGGAGTGATATGTTCCAAACTATATTTCGGTTTTCATGTAAAATCAAGAGCTTTGTCTAATATGAATAAGTAAAATAATTTTAGCATAAATGTTTTTTAATATTAAATTAATAGTTTTAGCATAAATTAATAGTTTTATCATATCTTATTTGATCTAATTATAAAAACTAACTTATACATAATATAATATAATATTTATTTCACTTGTACTGTTGTACATCATAGATAGAAATGCTAGATTGTGTCAAAAAAAAATCATAGAAATGCTAGATATGTAGTGTAGTGTTAGGCATTTGTTAACCTAGCTATACTAGCTATATATATTGATTACACTTTCCTTCTCGATTTAATTTAAGCTGGAATAAGAAATGGAGAGTGTACCTAAAATGAAAAAGAAAAGGGGAGAATTTGTTAATTTTCGTAAAGTTATAAGCTGTGGATCGGTGCCATCGGGATAGCCCCAAAGGGATTTTGACCAAAGCACCACATGCTCAAAAAATTGAGTTTAGAACCCTTGAAAATGCATAAGAAAAGAGATTTTAATACTCTGGTCTAAAGTAGCACTATGTTTTGTACCAAAAAAAAAAAAGTAGCACTATGTTGAAATATATACAAAATCCAATTGATCTGCATTCATTGGTGAACAAATCTTCTTTAGTAG
>Ga0209282_1001388_pt1 | contig 13254 bp, 8 predicted proteins | sample Mtrugardesep15_FD_187529 | JGI IMG/M metagenome (GOLD analysis project Ga0209282, IMG submission 187529) | Root nodule microbial communities of legume samples collected from California, USA - M. trunc garden sep15 (SPAdes) (version 2) | ecosystem: Host-associated > Plants > Roots > Nodule...
GACTACGAATAAAAAAACAAATTTTTTAACCACACACTTAATTTGGTTTTAAAATATAGACAAAAAATCATTGAAAATTTTAAAAGGTTTAAAAATTGAAGAAAAAAATATACGAGGATCAAAATAAAAAGTTGAAATATTTAAAAAAAAAAAGATTTAATCCAAAAATTTATGTCTCAATTTCATTTTCATGACATTCGATGATTATTATGTTAAGAACGTTAAACACAGACCAAAACAGCAACAATTTAATGGTTGTTGACCTTCCATAATAACAAGCACAATCCTCTTCATTGTGCAGGTTTGAATCAGAATCAGAATCAGAAAATTTTTAGATGGCCTGTGAGGAAGTTGCACATTCAAGACCTCTCTTTCTCACGATCTACACTGTTGTCATCGTTGGCGTCGTTGTTTCTTCCTTATACGTCTTCTCCGCTATACACTATTCTTCTACAACCTCTTCAGCTTGGTCCTCTTTTCCACCTCTTTCAAGTAACCCTTTTATCTATGCCTCTTTTTATTCTATCTTACTTGCATTAGAATTAAATGGGTTCAATCAAAATTGTTTCTTTTTTTGTTAGTCGTTGGTTTTGTCATAAATGGGGAATACCCTTTTTGGAATTTGATGCATTGTTGTTAGGATAAGATTAGTTAGTTGGTTATGATGTTGAAACTTGAAAATTGTTTTGGCATTGGTTTTTAATGTATGGTCTATGAAGCACTGACACAACACCGACATTGTCACACATTCATCATTTGAACGTACACACATGTGTCGGTGTCAGACATGACACATTTCCGACACAGGACACGTCTTCGATCAACAGTGCTACAGAGTGTATGGTTAATCCCTTAGCTCAAACTAGTTGAGCTACTCAACCCTTTGTTTTTAATGTATGGTTAATGAGTAGAGATCTTCTATGTTTTTTTTGAGAGATGGAGAGTTTTGTTGATAAGTTTAATTAGTATGCATTTTCATTATAAAAATGTTTATTTTGATGGAGATATATTTTACACCGACATTCAATTAGAACTCACAAGTCACAATATTGCCATGTAATTCCAACTGACATCCAATGAGAATTTACGATATTTCCATTTAAGTCCACTTTGTAACTGTAATTTAGAAATAACTGCAAAATGATGGATTCTCATTGAATGTCAGTGTGACATTGGTTTACACTGACACTGCATGTCCCCTTTTCTCAAAAGAGTTATGATAAATGATGAGATGTGATTGGATGCATCTGTAAAAAAATTACAGTGACTGTGCATACCAGTTAAATATTTTATTAATGATGTGTTAGTTTAGAAATGTGTGCTAATATGTGCATTTATGCACCAAAACTATACTGTCGTAACAGAGCTTTCCATTACGACCTGTCAATCATTGTATTTCCCCTGCTTTAGTAGTGTAGTTGCATCTTTCAACTAGTCTTCGGTTGTTGCTGATTTGTGTATGGCTCTTTTCAATTCATCTAACATTGGTTTTTCCTTCCTTTATGTCATCATTTCTTTCGTGGATGTGTGGATTCAAATTTTGACTGAGCATGCTTTTCAGATGAGAATTCTCGGCTTTCAGATCGAACACTTAACGCTTCTCAGTCAGAAACGACGCATGTTGTGCCCTCTGCTTTCCCTGAGCTCCAAAATGTGTCGAGAAAGCCTGTTATGAATGTCCCTCCTCGCAATAAAAAGATGCCGCCCTTGAAAGAGTTTAGACTGACCAAAGAATTGGTTCAACAAAGGGTGAAAGATAACATTATAATAGTTACATTTGGTAACTATGCATTCATGGATTTTATTCTAACTTGGGTTAAACAATTGAATAATCTCGGAGTTTCAAATTATCTTGTTGGTGAGCATTGCTGTTTTAAACATTCTATCATTGTATTTTGTTTTGCAACCACGCTTGCTAGAAATGCATATATGGTATTTTGTATAGTTGATTAGACTAGGGCCTGTTTCGATTGGCTTATTTGAGCTTATCTGCTGGCATAATCACTTGTGAGATTGCTTGGAAGAGTTTATAAAAACACTTTATGACATGTCTATTAGTTGTTTTCAACTTACTTCCTTAAAACTCTCTAGGACAGCTTATGAAAACAGATTATAGCTTATATGACTTATTTTATCTTTTGATATAAAAATAGCTTATACGTAAGCACATATATGATAAGTATTTATGCTAAAACGGGTAACCGTTTTTTTTAATTAGTTGTTTATCCAAACAGTAGTGAATTTGAATTCTACCTTTTAGGTGCAATGGACACGAAATTATTGGAGGCACTTTATTGGAAAGGGGTACCGGTTTTTGACATGAACAGCCATATGAGCACTATGGATGTTGGCTGGGGTTCTCCAACATTTCATAAGATGGGGAGGGAAAAAGTTATTTTGATAAACTCCATACTTCCTTTTGGTGTCGAACTGTTGATGTGTGATACTGACATGGTTTGGTTGAAGGTACTTTTCTCCATTCCTTAATATATGTTTGATTATAAATGTGATCACATTTCATATGCTTCTTAGTTTTGTTATGAATGATCCAAATTCAAAACGTAAAATGTGGATTGACTAAGATGTGTTTGTTCCTCTAAGATATATTATATTCCTAAATATTCCATTATTTGATTATGGAGCAGAACCCACTTCCATATCTTGCTCGTTATCCCGGAGCAGATGTTTTAACATCCAGTGATCAAGTTATACCAACAGTTGTTGATGATAGTCTGGAAGTTTGGAAAGAAGGTCAATATTATATATAAGCAGATTTAACATCCGGGGATCAAATCAATACTCTTATTCATATATTGTTTCTTTTAATCCCTCATTTTAACGCACTTGTTTGAGCTTTAAGAGATTGTATACTATATTGATGATTGGTACTGTCTCATTGAATAGTTGGTGCGGCCTACAATATAGGAATTTTTCATTGGAGACCTACAGAGTCGGCGATAAAATTGGCAAAGGAATGGATGGAACTGCTTGTGGCAGATGATAAGATATGGGATCAGAATGGGTTTAATGATATTGTCCACAGAGAGATGGGACCCTCGGTTGACGAGGACAGTGGACTTGTTTATGCTTATGATGGAAATCTAAAGCTGGGAATTTTGCCTTCAAGTATCTTTTGCAGTGGTCATACGTATTTTGTCCAGGTAGGACCTAGTTAACAGTTTTAAATACTTTTTCTGATTTTACATGTTATCTTCCTTTTGATTTCTCTTATACAATTAAGTGTCTCTGAAGGAATCTAATAGGGACTTGGGTATTATGGTGTGCCTAATTCCTACATCGACTGGTATGTTACGTTTAGTTGAGTATTTAAGGGGTTTGGTTCTTCCCTCTTGATAGCTAGCTATAAAGGGAGCATTTCTCAAGCAGTGTTGTTAAATAGCTGCTATAGCGATGTTATACTGCTATAACGCAGACAAACTGCTATTGTTATGCGATATACTATTTATTAAAAAATGTTGTCAAGGAGCAGCTATAGTGACGCTATAGCACTATTACATAGCAGAATTTTAACAATCACTATTTTCCGCTATCCGCGATTGACAACATTGTTCTCAAGTGCTTGAATACTTATCAAAGCCTGGTTGTTGGTGGCTTAGAAAGGACTACCTACGGAGGAGCTAACCGGAAAGACCTAGTAAACCTTCATTTACTGCCGTTGCTGAGACTTCAACTCAAGAGAGGTGTTGTGATAGGGACTTGGGTATCATGGGGTGTCCAAGTCTCACATTAGGTAGTATGTGATGCTCAGTAGAGTATTTTAGTAGACTTCAACATTTTAGTAATACGTGGTGCTTGAATGCTTAATAACTAGCTTTTAAGATAGGGTTCTCCAAGTGCTTGAATACTTATCAAAGTCTTGATTGGAGGTTATGTTGTAGAGAAACAAACTGCGTTCATGTTTTTCCTAAGAATGTCCTTTCATATTATGATTTTAGGGTATGTATCAGCAACTCAGGTTGGAGCCATATGCAGTGCACACAACATTTCAATATGCAGGCACAGAAGGAAAGCGCCACCGACTACGAGAAGCCATGCTTTTCCATGACCCACCTGAATATTATAATCCTCCTGGTAATATTATTTTTCTTCCTCGATTTCAGTGAAGCACCACTTCGTTTTACTTTTTGATGCATATGTGTGAATACACCGGTTCTATTATTTGTCTAAAATTGTTACTACCTCTGTCCCTCTATGTAAGACCCCCTTGATAAAATGCACAAGAATTAGGAAAAGTTGTTTTTGTATTAAATTTGTTAATAATCTACGTTCTCTTTCCAAAACTATCCTTCAATTATTAAGAGAGAGAGAGACATGGCTGATCTTTTAATTCTCTTCATTTAATTAGGGGTATTTTTGTGAAAATTTAATTAATGCACCTTGAAATTTGATGAGTTTTATAAAAAGGGACAATAAAATTTGCAATAGGGTCATACGTATAGGGATGGAGATAATAGTTTTTTACTTTTATATCATTCATTGAGAAATTTCTATTGCATACTCCATTCAGTTTCCTGCTATACTGTGATGCTGAGAACTAAAAGTTTACAGTGCCTATACATTACTTGTAGTATCTGCTTATGGTTTATGCATTGACTCCTTTTCATGAAAATAAATGTTTAAATTTTGATACCATTGGAACTAAATGTTTTAATTTTTTCCAGGGGGTTTCTTGTCATTTAGGCCATCTATTCCAAAAAGCTTGTTGCTAGGCAGGAAGCATACCATTGGATCACATTTTACCCTTATTAATTACCAAGTATGCATGTATCAACTTGATCCTTTTCACTTCTGTATTTTTTAATGAAAATTATGTATGACATCGTATTACATCTCATAATTTATGATGAAAATGAATTTGTCCAGATGAAACAAATTAGGACTGCACTTGCAATTGCTTCCCTTCTGAACAGAACCCTGGTGAGGACTATTTTCTAGGATCTTAAATTCTTATAATTTTAGTTTTGGGTAGCTAATGTCTCATCATCAACACTTAGTCATGACTCATAATTAGTACAAGTTACAATTAATTGATGATTTAAGTTTTCTTTTTCTCTAATGCATTTTCAATTAATAAATTATTATTATTATCTCAAACAGAGTTCTTTATGTATATATTTAGGTCATGCCTCCACTATGGTGCAGGATTGATAGGCTATGGTTTCCCCATCCAGGTGTTTTGGAGGGGTCTATGACTAGACAGCCTTTTCTCTGTCCTTTGGATCATGTATTTGAGGTATTTCTCTTCTAGTTTGATTATGTGGTTCCTTATCGTTATTCGCTTATGTTTCAGGTCATTGGATTGCTTAATAAAGGATTATTATGCTGGTGATGGTAGCACTTGTGTTTACTGTGATAACTGAAAAATGTTGAGCTTCTAAAAAATAGCTATAGTATGTCTATAAGCCGTTTTCAGTTTATTTGAATAAGCTCTCAGGACAGCTTATGAGGCTCCACTCGTCAATTTCTATCCACCCGCAAATTATATTTTTATGGGGAAAACAAATATAGAGAATGCAAATAGCTTTTCAAAGTACATACGTAAATGTGAATAACTTATTGAATTGAAGCACTTATGAAATAAATGTGAACCTATTGAGTAAGCACTAAATTAAACTATTTACCCAAACACCCCCGTGGCCAGTCAGTTACTGTCATGCAATACTAAATCTAAATGAATGACCTTAGATGAGAGTAGTTGTGGTTGAAGCCATCCACTCTATAGACTTGATCCATGCCCTTATATTTGGAGTTGAATAAGAAATATGAGCCTGGGTCAACTTGGAAGAGATTTCGTTTACACGCGATATTTCTTTCACATAACATAATTATTAGTTTTAGTATAACTTTTACACGCTGCCTTATTATGCTGCTATAAAATGTACTCTATTGCAGGTGAATGCCATGTTAAATGAACTTCCAGAGGAAGAGTTTGGCCCTTATATCGATTTCAGAGAGTACTCCATACTTGATAATCCATCACTTCCCTCAGAGGTTAATAAATGTCAATCCAATCAAAATTTAAAACAATGAATTTTTCTTTCTTGTTATATATCTCTGCTGAAGTTATGCCTGGGTTCTTGAGTTCAGGTGAAAAGGTCGTGGCTTGATGTTCACCTCTGTAAAGAAGGAACCCAAGATTGTAATGCATCAAATAATGTAACTGTTGGGGGAGTACTTAAATTTCCAAAGCATAGCAATGAGGAAACGGTATTTTAAATTTTGATCCATTTAACTGTTGGGGGAGTACCATAAATTTCCAAAGCATATTCTAACATGTGGTTGTTTCTACTTAAATTTTCAGTTCATGAAAGTATTTTCGTCGTTCAATGATGTAAAAGTAATCCAGTTTTCTTCAATGCAAGACGCACTTACAGGTTTCAAAGACAAGGCAAGGCCAATTTTATCGTTTTGTTTAAGTTTTGCTTTCTGTGTTTGCATCAAAAGTTTGAAGTAAACATATTCATTTACCATGTGCTGATGCCATGCATTTATTTATTTTAATCAGGAAAGGGAAGATAAATTCAGAAAACGAGTTAAACACTACACTGGTATATGGTGCTGTGTGACCGATCACACTCCTGGTCACATATATTATGATATATACTGGGATGAGAAACCTGGATGGAAGCCAATCCCTCCTCAAACTTCTGCAGATGATCACCCACCTTGGTGAGGTCAATTTCAGAATTATATGTTCATCATCGAAACACTATAGGGGATACAGACATGAACAGAAGATATTGAAAGGTGGTTCATTTTCCAACTCGTTGTGAAGACCAAGATCGTATACTTGCGGAATTATGTAGCACCGACACTTCTTATTGAAGTCGTGTCCGATGTCCGTATCTGTGTCGGTGCTTCATATACAGCCTTTATATCCATGTTGAGGATGTTAGTACTTATTTGAGGGATCAGATAGTGTGAAGAGATTGATTTGTATAAAAAGCTTTCGACATTGCAAATTAGAGAATTGGAAGCCAACAATATATCAGATGAGACTGCAGTTTTTGGATGTTGTCTTAGTTTTTTTACTTTAATAAGCTAGAAGTTTATTCAAGAGAATGATATTGAATTGCTTGTAATTAAAATAACAGGAGGAATCCAAATGTATCACTCTTTTATTGTGTTGGAAGTTGAGCTCCAAAAAAAGTCTTCATTCAAATTTTATTTTTTGATGTTAATCATTCAAAAATATTTGACTAAAGTAAAAATGAATCTCACTCAATTACCATGTTTTTCTAAGAGTTCCTCGAGTATGATGCAACACTAACACTTTAGATTGAAGGTATGATCAATGTCTGACACATGTAACTATATTCAATCACTTTTTTTTCTTCAAATTTTTTAGTGTTAGTTTATGTTTTGTGTAAGTGTCGTGTTTAGTGTCTGGGTATGTGTTAGTGTTGTATTGGTCGAGTAACTTGACTGTAGAAAACAATCATTCAAACCATATCTCATTGTTCAATGTTGCTTAGAAATATGGTTACTTAATTTTTTTTTATCCATAATAGCTTACATATCAAGACATTAGAACCAACGTTAATTGAACTTTTGTCATGTTATGACAGACCAAGAAAACATCATCATCGTATTCTCATAACCATGTTCTTGTGTGCAAGACATGAACTTTCATAGCTACAACAAGAAATAACTGAAAATGAGAACATGGGTAGTTTCCCAATTGCAGCTAAACCACATAATAAGATTGACCTTTCAAAATCCAGTCTTGCTTCGATTTCGACCTAGAAGGTCATCATCATTCCATTCATTTTCTTCACAAGAAAACTATCTAAATGGGAACTTCAGCATTTTTCGTAGACAAAAGGTTCATTTTTTTCCATGTGATTCTTCCCTGTTGTCGCGTAGTTGTCGTTGTGTTTGTATCGCCGTTAATCTGTTTGATAAAATGCCACAAAGGGATTTTCATGCAAGAGAGGTTCATTTTGATCTTGTTGTTGATTGCATTCAAATGTCCCTAAAAAAACCTAACAGTGTGACTGCCCCTATTGTTCATTGTGCTGCTTTGAAGATAGGTGCTCTAGCTTACCTTCCAACTTCAACATCTCTATTCACACTTTATTCCAAAGCTGGAGACTTTACTTCATCTAGGGTTTTATTTGAAGATATTCACAACAGAGATGTGATTGCTTGGAATGCTATTATTTCGGCATCGCTTGAAAACAAATGCTATAGGACAGCAGTGGAGTTCTTTGAGAAAATGATCAAGGACCAAACTAGGTTTGATTCCACCACTCTATTGCTTATGTTATCAACATTGTCACACATGAAAAACTTTGATCAAGGAAGGGTAATTCATTGTGTGAGTATAAAAAATGGGATGCTTGTGGATATTAGTTTATGTAATGCTCTTATTAACATGTATGCTAAGTGTGGTGACCTAAACTCTTCTGATTCTGAGTGTCTATTTGAAGAAATGGAATATAAAGATGTTGTTTCATGGAACTCGATAATGAGAGGATGTCTTTACAACGGTGATCCGGAGAAATCGTTGTGTTACTTCAGATGGATGAATTTTTTGGAAGAAAGGGCAGATCATGTCAGTCTTTCTTGTGCAATTTCAGCGTGTTCGAGTTTAGGAGAATTGGCTTTTGGAGAATGCATTCATGGTCAAGGAATCAAGCTAGGATACAAGGATAGCTCTCTTGTTTCAGTTGCGAACTCTCTCATTTCGTTATATTCACAATGTGAAGCTGTCGAGGTAGCCGAGACTGTATTCAGAGAAATGGCATACAAAGATATTGTTTCTTGGAATGCAATGATGGAAGGATATGCTTCAAACGAAGATATTCATGAAGCATTTGATCTTATGGCTGAAATGCAAACTACGGGATCTTTCCAACCTGATATAGTAACATTAACTACCATACTCCCTCTCTGTGCAGAACTAATGCTTTACAGAGAAGGAAGAACTATCCATGGATATGCAATTAGAAGACAGATGGTACCTGATCATCTTCCTTTGAGGAATGGCCTTATAGACATGTACTCGAAGTGCAACATTGTCGAGAAAGCCGAGCTCTTGTTCCATTCTACTGCACAAAGAGACTTGGTGTCTTGGAATGCAATGATATCTGGTTATTCTCAGAACAAGTATTATGAAAAGGCTCAAAATTTATTCAAAGAACTTCTATGTTGCGGTCAAAATTGCAGCTCATCAACTGTTTTTGCCATTCTATCTTCCTGCAACTCTCCAAATAGTCTCAACTTTGGAAAATCGGTTCACAGCTGGCAATTAAAGTCCGGTTTTCTGAACCACACTCTCTTGGTAAATTCTCTCATGCAAATGTATATCAACTGTGGAGACCTAACTTCAAGTTTCTCAATTTTGCAAGAGAATTCTTCTATAGCAGACATTGCTTCATGGAACACTATAATTGTAGGTTGTGTAAGAGGTGATCAATTTCAAGAGGCTTTAGAGACTTTCATGTTAATGAGACAAGGAACTTCTTTCAACTATGACTCCATAACCCTTGTAAATGTGTTGTCAGCCATTGCAAACATGGAACTACTCAAAAAAGGAAAGTCCCTTCACAGCCTTGCACTTAAATCTCCTTTCGGATCAGATACTCGTGTTCAGAACTCGTTAATTACCATGTATGACAGATGCAGGGACATCAACAGAGCTAGAAAAGTGTTCAAATTCCATTTTACTTCCAATCTATGCACATGGAACTGCATGATCTCAGCTTTATCTCATAACAAGGAAAGTAGAGAAGCATTGGAACTATTCCGTCGTCTTCAGTTCAAACCAAACGAGTTCACCATCGTTAGTGTTCTCTCCGCGTGCACTCAAATTGGTGTTCTAAGACACGGAAAACAAGTTCATGGTTACACATTCAGGTATGGATATCAAGAAAATTCTTTCATATCAGCAGCTCTTGTAGACTTGTACAGCACCTGTGGAATACTGGACAATGCTCTCAAAGTATTCAGACATTCGCAGAACTCAGAATCAGCATGGAATTCAATGATTGCTGCATATGGTAATCATGGAAATGGTGAGAAAGCAATAGAACTATTCCATGAGATGTGTGAGTTAGGAATTAAAGTGACCAAAAGCACATTTGTTAGCCTGTTATCTGCATGCAGCCATTCAGGACTTGTGATCCAAGGACTTCAGTACTATGAATGTATGTTGGAGAAATATGGCATAAAACGTGAGGCTGATCATCAAGTTTATGTGGTTAACATGTTAGCAAGATCAGGTAGAATTGATGAGGCTTATCAGTTTACAAAAGGGTTGCAGTCTAATGCAAGTTCAGGTGTATGGGGGATGCTTTTGAGTGTATGCAACTATCACGGAGAACTTGAGTTGGGGAAAAAGGTTGCTGAAAAACTCTTTGAAATGGAACCTCAAAATGTTGGATATTATATATCATTGGCAAATATGTATGTTGCTGTTGGAAGTTGGAAAGATGCTACTGATTTGAGACAATATATACATGACCAAGGATTAAGAAAATGTGCAGGTTATAGTCTTATTGATGTTGGTTTGGGATAGGAAAAGATTAGACAACATTGTCCATTTCAAAGCCAAGGCATTGGTTCATGCAACTTGCAGATTAATACTATCTTCATCACTACACACACAAGACCAGTGGAACTAGCTCCTCTAGAGTGAGTAGTTAGTCAAATGAAAATATCAATTATTGATATTGTAACCATCCGTAATTTGTTATGCATGTACATATAAATTATAATATCAACCATCAATTTGTTTATCAACTGTTGCATTTACCAATTGGGTTGGAAATGAAACTCTCTTTTGAAACTTTATGTAAAATATCTATAACTATAATGATACATTGCACGGGTTTTACCAAACATTATATTGGTCCAAGTAGAACTGAATTCAGAACCCTTGAGAAAAGTTTCAGATTTGACTCATGTGGATGGAAAAAACATGATTAAGAGGAAGACCTCATTAAAGATGGTCATCCAGATTCGTCAAGTAGATAGTTCACACTAATATAAATGTTACCAAAAACATACGATGCGCATATTTGATTTTTATTTATTATCGTGTTTTATGCCCATGTGCATCCTTGTATCATGTTATTCTCCACTGGTATGGTTCATTTCTAACCATAGTAACTACTAAAAAGTTGATCAGTGATCATATGAATCATATCACTAAGATAGAATGAATTTTGGTGGTGTGTTTCGAATTAGCATTGGCAAATGGTTACTTGGTTTCTCCAACTTCAACGGGATTACCACTTGTCTTCAAGTTGAATTACTTGCAATTTTACATGGTATCATTTCAGCCAAAGATGCGATTATAATAATATTAAAACTGGGTCTCACTCTAAGTGCGCCTGACTTGGTTAGAAATGGGTCTCCATCTTATCACCTATATGCTCCTCTAATTAATTATATCCGCCATCATCTACATCTGGATTGAAATTTGTTCTTTAATCACACTCAGAGCATACAATACTTGTAATCTTGGACATGGCCATCACCGGAGAGAGATGGTGTGGAAGTCATAGGTAAGGATCATTGGTGCATAAACCTATGGTGTGGGGAAAATTGATAGATGAGTTTCTAAAGAGGTGCATTATTTCAAAGAAGGTTGCTAACATGATGTTTGTGAGATACCAACTTCTAAAACTACTGTCTAATAGTATGGTCCATCAAAAAGTACTTAAAAAATTCCATTGTTACTTCCATTTAAGTGGCATAATGCAGTAGTGTGTAGTAGTTTCACTGAAAGGATGAAATGCAAGACCCCTTTGACGTGTCCAACTCAAAGATCATTCTTCTAAGCGCAAAAAAAAGTCAATTGATTTGGTAACTCGAAAGGCATATACTTTGTCTCAATGTTTAAAAACAATGCATATTCCAATTTTCCTTATGCTGGATTTGAACGCATAACGTCCAAAAAAAGGAGAAAAAGTACTCCACCAGCTCAATATACTCTATGAATACGCAAAGATAAAGAACAAAGATTGATCCAATCTCCATTTAATATGATAAACCAACCGAGGCAAAAATGAAAATGGTAATTTAAAAAATAACAAAATAGGCATGAACTTGATTAATCATCTTAGACAGAGCAACAACAAAAAAATATAAGAGTTCGACCAAGTATAGATTGGCATCATACGAAGTAAAGATTATTTATAAAAGCAATCATCAGCAGCAGCAGTGGTTTGTATATACATGGATAGTTAGGATCACTTCCACTTCCTGAACATGCCATGCTTTCCAAACTTTCCATGCTTAAATTTCCCATGCTTGCCGAATTTTCCATGCTTGAACTTCCCATGCTTGAATTTCCCATGATGGGGCATGTGACCATATCCTCCATGTCCATAGTGACCATGGGCAACATGGTGAGCACCATATGCAGCAGCTGCACCAGCAATCAATCCGCCTATTCCACCCCCCATAGCACCGTGCCCGGCGTGCCCAGCATGCCCATACGGCCCTGATATAAAGCAGAAAAGTTAGTTTAGTGGTCTTCATGCATATCACTTTAGTTAGACAAAAAAGTAGAAAAACTTTCAAACAGGCAATGTATCAGTTGAATAGGTTTAAATAACAAGTTTCAAATATAGTAGACAACAGCCAAAGTACAAATGAAAAGTTAGTTTTGAGAATGTTAAAGATTGAGGACAAAAAACATGATGATACACTCATAAACCAAACTACCAGTTGCAATAATCAAAGAAAATCTAGATTCTAAATGCGTTCACAAAATTAATATAGTCTAAGAAAATTTCAAATATAGTAGACAAATACATGATTAACAAAATGTACTAGGTTTAAAGACACCAATAACTCAACTAACTTGGGCCAACTCAAAAGCCTAAAGTAGTTTCAAAATTTTCATAACAATAACAAAGAGCTATATATCAATCTATGAAGCACGGACACGGACATGACAGTCTGACACGCCGACACAACTTATAATTTGAAAAGATCACAAAATTCACGCCTAATCCAAGGAGTGTCCGTGCTTCATAGATATCAATTCATTATAATAATCAATTAATTAAAGAGCTATAATATTGAAAATTAAGAATGAAGGGAATTCATACCTGGGGCATGTGGAGCAGATGGACCGGGATAACCAGCAGGTGGATAACCGGCAGGAGGATAACCACCATGAGCATAACCAGCAGGAGGGTAACCACCAGGAGGGGGATAACCAGCTGGAGGATAACCCCCTTGATGTGGAGGGTAGCCATGACCAGGTGGTGGGTA
>Ga0209282_1001389_pt1 | contig 13251 bp, 7 predicted proteins | sample Mtrugardesep15_FD_187529 | JGI IMG/M metagenome (GOLD analysis project Ga0209282, IMG submission 187529) | Root nodule microbial communities of legume samples collected from California, USA - M. trunc garden sep15 (SPAdes) (version 2) | ecosystem: Host-associated > Plants > Roots > Nodule...
TTTTACAATGGAAGACTATTATTTTTCTAAGGATTTACCTTTTTGTTATATATTGTTGTTTTGTTGTTGCATTTTTGGGCTATGTGTTTTGTAGCTAGAATCTTATTTTATAGGTTGTTGGCAATTCCACTAAACAAGGGGAGCAAAGGGAACGACCTGTCTTGTATTGTAGGCCATTCCATAATCTTGATTCTTAACACATGACTCTCATATGTCACTGCTAGAAAAATGGAAACACCGTAAAAAATCAGAGATAAAAATTGTCTCCAAGTGTCTAGTGGAGTATTTAATAATTAGTGATAAAGTAAGAGACAATTATCGAGAAAAATTTGTGTTGTTCGGTGTCATTATATCCAATTTGAGGGATTAATATTTGCAATTGTGCGTCTGGATGTTACTGAATTTACTTCCGATAAAAATTGAACCAAAGGTGGTCCCTAGTGATTGATCTTTCCTTCGGATGCAAAAGCATTAATGTCTTATTGTTGTCATTGTGTCTGTCATAATATACTTGACTTGGAAGCCAAAAACAAGCATCTGATGATGATGAATACAAGATTTAAAAGTAGCTAGGTTGAGTCTTTTTCTGGAGCTAACTAAGTCTCACAGATTTTTTTCATGTTTCTAAGCATGTCTTGCATTCATTTCGTACCTAAAGTTAAGTCAAAGTATAGTCCTCAAATGGAAGAGCCATCTAATGCAAGTAAAGCACATTAGTGTCTACCCTTTTATTTTTCCATGTTACAGCAGTGCTTTCCTGCCAAAAGGAAAATAAACAAAAGTGAAAAGATAAAGAAAAGTTTTACCACTTTATGTTTGTTGTTGGATCAGCATTTACTATTTGTTATTCAGTTTGCCCTTTCTGTCACAAGGCGTGAATGATGTAAAGTACCGTTTTTGAAATTTGAATCACGGTTGTAACCTCTACTTATTTTGTTTGACTAATTTATGCATAACATTATGTCTATATTACTAGTTGCCCTACTTATTTAGTACTTAATAGTTGAAATATCAGCGAGGATCGACTTTGTTCTCTAAAATTATACTAGTATGAAGCTCATGATCATCCTGGTTCGTTTGAGTCTTACGGCAACTTGATTATTGACAATTGAACAAAAATAAAGTGAGACGAATAAGATCGAGTTGAGTGTTAAGTCAATGATACTAGTATGAAGCTTATGATCATCCTAGTTCGTTTGAGTTTTATGGTGACTTGATTAGTGACAATTGAACAACAATAATGTGAGAGAATAAGAACAAGTTGAATGTTGGGTTAATGATATTTGCTTTTCATAATTTTGTAAAACTAATTTTTCTATAACACATGGAAAGTTGTTGCTATAGCTTCAAATAATTTTCAAGTAGGTCCACCCTAGACCACTTAACAAATTTTTTTTTTAAGGAGACCACTAAACAAAATTGTCAACCATATAATTTGTGGTATCAAAACCTTATTTTACACCTCAAAATACAATTGAGCAGCTTCATTGAAGTTCATACATAAGTTATCTATATGGCATTTTCCAAAATTGTTCTTAATCTATCTTTTCGCAGCACTTTCCTTCTTTAAGACGCAATTAATTTTGTTTTGTCATATACATGAAGGTCCGTGACCCATTTTCTACCACTCAAAATATTTTTCTTTCTAAATTTTGTTATAAAGAATTAAAGAATCATGTGATCTATTTATTTGAATTAGTCATTAGGTTTGCTTAGTTAATTACTAACATTGCTTTAGTTAAAAGCCAAGCTATGTTTAAAATTAAAATGCATTCCTTTATGCTTTTGGCATATGCAAGGCACCAATTATATCTTGTCATGTACCGTTGCATACTTCGTTGAATGTTCTCAGCTCATGAAGATCATTGAAACAAGTTATAACCACAAATCAAATTTGTAGACTTTATTTTGTACCCCACACGAAGTAAGAATTTGTCCTACGAATGTTAAGTTTGCGGTTTAATTTGGTCTTCATTTCTATAAATGTGACTTTTCTAGAGTTACATACATTTATATTTGGATTTATACTGTTAAGAATTTTCCTCATGGAGATGGGAATTGGTCCTTCCAACATTGAGTTTACGGTCTACTTTCTCATTGATTTGTTCAAAAGTGACTTTTTAAGATTCAAACACGAGAACTCGTAAAAAGTGTTGTACTCCATTGTCTCATAGTGAGTGCTGTAAAAAAATGGCTTATGAATGTCATTTTAAATTTTTAATATAATATTAATTTGTAATATATAGTTATATTCTTCAAATAATACTTTATATTGTCCTTTTTATAACAAAAAAATACCCACAATGCTCATGAAATGTATCCACTTACATGAGAAATAAGTGATTCTTTGTTTGTTTCTTATGATTAGGACCTAAAAAATAAACTATTTGTGTCATGGTCCCGCTGAAGTTTTTTAAGTTCATTTAAGAGAACAATAATCAATTTTTTTATGGCCCTAGATTGGTTAATTACTAAACAATTTTTTGCATGAAAATAGTACGCCTCCATGTTAATAATAATTTCCCTGTTCAGCTCGTAAAAGTTGGTCGAGTTAATCAACATTCAGTGCTGTTTATTTCGTGCTCCACAGTGGTCCATATATATGGTGATTTTTACTCTTTAGGGTGATTCTTGCTAGGAGTGGTTGGAAGAAGCAATAGGTTTAACACGAGGAATATTATAATTGCCAAGAGTACTTTCTTATTTGTTGATTTTCACATGGCCGATCCGAGGGTAAGGCCACTAAAGCTCTTGATTTAGGCCTATCAACAACAAATAAATTCATTAAAAAATTTAAGTTAAAAGACCTCGTATGCAAATAAGGAAGATCCGTATTTCAAAATGTCTACGCGGTTTAGATTTAGAATATAAAGGAGATAATAGTGCGAAGAAATGTCTTTGTTTGCCACATTCTACGTGAGGGGAACTAATAGGCGAACTTCATAGCCAAGTTATGTGTCTCTTCGGATATCAATTTCTTTCTTCATGGTTTTCCTCTGGATGAATTGTTGAGTCCCTTCAAGATTGACGTAGCTGAAACTTTCTTTTTCAAAGAGTAATTTTGTTTTTCCTTTGTCCTTTTCCTTTTTTGTTGTTTTTGTTTCTTAATTTAGAATTGAAACAAAGCAAATAACAAGAAATACCCGTATATAAAAATAAATTTGCTTTAGGCTTGATTTATTTGTTAAGATTATTGGTGGATTTCATAAATCAATGTTTTTTTTATTACAAAGAGAGTCACCACCATACGCTAGTCTCTAGGTTTTCTCTACAGTATGATTTTATATGTGTTACTTGAACATAAATTTGGGGCAATAAAATTTTAAAAAGTTAAAAATTAAATAGTTAATCCATTTTACGGACGTGGATAACATAGTTGAGGAGGGGTTTTATGAATACTCTATTTTTAACACTCTCGAGCAAGCAATCACTCTCTTATTGTCTTATACTTTAGAAACAGATCCCACATAAAATAGTGAGACTTACTTAAATTTCATCCAATAAAAAAAAATAAGTGTTAGATAAAGAGTTCATAACATTTCTCAATAGTTTAATGAGTGGTCAATTGGTATATCAATAACTCATTGACCATCAACAAGTTAATCAACCACAAATTTGAATATTATTTTTTAATGGTAAAATAGGTTTCATTCAAATGTGAAAATAAGGAGAAGACACTCAAACAGGCCATGAATTTGGACATTTTCCATCCACATTTTAAGAATCAAATACACGCTATGAGTAACATTAACAGAAATTTCATAAGTCAATATCATTAACATACCAAAATCTCAGTGCTAACAACAAAATTAATTTCTTCCTCGTATACACATGGTTAAGAATAATGAAATATCTACGATCTTTAATTGCACCTATCTTTGGAAAAAAAATAGTTTTTGATGTTTGCTCGTATCAAATATAAATAAATGGTCAAAATAAATTTGATGATATTTACAATTAACCCCTTAATTACTCAACATAAAACACTGATAAAATGAGTCACTCTCAAACATTTTAGCAAACACATGAAATACATACTCAAAACAAAATAAAAATGACGATGAACCACGATCAAAGTAATTTAACACGTGATAAAACTACGAAACGTCGGATGGAGAGATTTGCATAATTATCACCATGGATACACCAGTGATCGGAAGGGAAGAATGCTATATGACATCAAACTTTACGGTGCCAACCCTAAACATGACTCCACAATGAGAGTGGTAATGTAACTATTTTTCCATGACGACCCCGAATTTGAACATTATTAATCACAAACTAGGTGGTTCTATTATATCTAATACAAAAACAACCAAGTCCTAATTATTTCATTAAGTAGAGTAGGCTACATAGATCAAATGCGCCATAATTTCTATCATAATCATTTATCGATGCAACTCATTAATCTTTAGATTTTTTTAATAGTTTCTCTTACCGTAAATGGTAAAGTTATGGCATTTTACATATCTATTAATCAAGTTTATTTGAGTAAAAGAAAACAAGTTTAACACTTCATTAACCATGTGTATGAACTGAGTTGATAATTTACAAAATTATTGAATTTTGTTGCTAAAGTTGATGCTCAAATAACATTTTCTAATGATTTATATATGTTTTTATTAGGAAATTTGTACTATTTATTGATTTTATAAACTCTAGCTATATTGTATTATTATCTGTCAAAGAAAGACTATAGTATCAATTGTGGTTGATATAAATGGTTGAACTTCGGTACATGCTTTCATTGTAAATTTTCAATGAGGTTGACGATGACCTTGAATATGGTAAATTGAATTTAAAGATATATTTAAATTAGGGAATTGTTAACTAGTGTCCGGGGCACTAATTAAGGAGACTAATTTATAAGTTTTGTATTGAGAAATGATGAAATATAGAATGTTTCACTTTATTAAAGTAAAAAGTTGTTGATTTTAATGAAAAATTATTATTTTTTATCTTTCTTAACTAATACTCACGAAGTATTGGTTAACAAGACACTTTAAACTATAGTAACTCGTATTTGATCACTCTCCACTATTTTGACTAATAACTTTTCTTAGTCTTCCTTTGCACGTAACGAGTATTTGATCACTCTCCACTATTTAATTTTACAACCACTTCTAAGGTTTTTCACTTTTTCTCAAACCATAATAGACGACATTCTACAATTTTTCTACCATATATAGGACCTTTTCAGCTCTTTTTTGTTTGGTACACGTTTCAACTCTGCCTTTACTAAGTAAATTCCTAAATCATATTTTATCTTGCTTAATCGTTCCTCTTTTACTAACCTATTACTAATAAAGTCTTCTTCTAATTATATCATAAAAAAAGTCCTCTTGTAATTATCAGCAATTTGTCTCCGTACGGTGATAATTCTTTCCATTTTATGAATAATTCTCTCCATTTTCATTACATTTTGAAATCATAATCTAATAAAACCGACAATCAATCACGATTAGTGAGTTGCACATCACAACAAAATAATTATCTATTATTATCACTTCTTCTATTCCAATTTTAATGAATATATTTCCCATATTCAGCTTCTTTAAGTAATTATAATATCTGTCAAGCAACACGTATATACAAACTTTGCCCAATAGAGTTAGTTACACGAATATGCAAAATATTTCCAACTTGACCCCTCAAAGAAAAAGAAAAATATACACCGAATTTAATTGAATAAAATAAAAAATGTTGTTTATAAATTTAAATTTTGCAATGCCAGTTATGACTTTAGGAGAGCCTAGAAAGCAATAAATAGAAAAAAGGTTATTCCATTTGAGCAGCAAGGTTTGCATGTTACTTATAGCTCTTTTCCTATTCAAGATCACACTTTCTAAATTTTTGCCGCGGAATAATTAAATGTCACTGTTACAATGTGTTTACACCACTCATATAGTACTACCTATAGCGTAGTAGTAGTAGGGACCTTGATTCTCTACTGTATGAAAATTCTGCAGTCAGCTTATTAAAAGCCGTCTGATTAAAATCGGATGATCGACATCTTTCGCAAATGACATTTGACCACATAGAATCAACTTTTTTTTTGTTAAATAATTTAGCAATTAAAATCACACACATAAAGTGCAGAGAAATGAAAAATCACGAAATCTACTTTGTGTTCTAACATATCAAATATCTTTGCAATTACGAGCTTAAATGTATTTACCCAACAAAAAAATCCATTTTGTAGCAGTAACTAACTAACTAGTACTATTTTGTTCTGTAAAAAAATACCAGTACTATTTTTTAGTTATTTTATATTATAATATAATGAAAACAGAAAAATCATAACTTATGGGGTGGTGTGTGTCTTTTGGTGGAAGAATGCTTGTCACCTACTCCTTTTAAGTTCCCATATTTTCTCCTTAAAAACTTACAAGTATGCTTGTTGAGAGAGAGAGAATAAGAAAAGAAGAGTAAGAGAAACTAAAAGTGTTGCTATGGAAAGACACAAATGCAAGCTTTGTTCAAGAACGTTTGGCAATGGAAGAGCACTTGGTGGACACATGAAGGCTCATCTTGCTATTGCCAAGTCTCAACAGAAACAATTCACTCAACCTGATTCTTTCTCATCATCGGAATCGGAAGAAGAAAAGGCTTTGATTAATTATGTTTTGAGAGAGAATCCTAAGAAAAGTCTCAAAGTTGCAGATCCTGAATTTTCTTTCATACGTGAAACTGAGTTTGTTATTGTTCAAGATAGAGAAAGTGAGACTGAGTCAAAGAACAACCCGACTCGTCAACAACGATCCAAACGGAACAGAAAACCAAATAACAACAACGACGACAACGACAACCAGAAGAAGCCGAAGCCGAGTTTCATGGTGCCAACAACTCCATCACAATTCACTGAACAAGAACCTGTGAGTTCAGTTTCTGATACTTCCCCTGAAGAAGATGTTGCTATGTGTCTCATGATGCTTTCGCGAGACAAATGGAGTCGAAAGATGAACAACATCAATAATGTGGAACAAGATGAAGAAGAAGAGGGATCGGTGGAGAAAATATCGAAGGTGAAGTTGTTGAAACGAGTTCGCGGGAAGCATTTATGCGAAAACTGTGGGAAAACTTTTCGATCTTCAAGAGCATTGGGAAGTCATAAAAGTATTTGTTGTCGCGATGAAGCGAAGAAGAACGGTAATGGTAATGGTAACGATGATAAGATTTTTGAATGTCCATTTTGTTTTAAGGTATTTGGTTCTGGTCAAGCACTTGGTGGTCACAAGAGATCTCATCTCATGATCCCTTCTTCATCTACTTCCACTGCAAATGTTAATGTTGATGTTAATCCTACTGCTGCTAGATTCAAAGAGAGTTTCATAGATCTCAATTTGCCAGCTCCACTTGAAGAAGATGATGATCTTAGTGTTGTTTCTGATGCCTAATTGTGTGGCTATGGAATAATTAATATTGGTTAATTAATTATTAGCTGTTAATTTGTTGGGATTTGGGTAATTAGGTAGATTGATTTTATTTTAATTTTTTTATGTATGGAGAATATTTCATTATGTTTAATTGATAGATCAAATGCTTTTTGATTCTATAATGTTAGATGAGTATTAGTTATGATTTTCACCAACTGTCTGCTATGTGTTATACAGTTACATGATGAATTGGTAAAACAGTTGAAGTTTCTTCATTGTACTAGCCAACTTGGTTCATACTTCATAATAGTACTAGAATTCTGCATACTTTTGCAATGGGAATTTGAGATTTGGTTTTCATGTGGACCTACTACTTTGCCTTTAAAAGTACTAAAGTTCTGCAATTCTGTTTTAACTCCTTTGGTTCTGTTCCACCTAGTTTTTTTATTTAATAAATAAAACTTCATGTGATTTGGATCCAATCCAATCGCTTATTAAGGTCAATAAAATCTCAAAACTCAAAGAGCGTTCACAAAAATACTTGGTATGTGTTTGGATTTTCGTGTTTGCACATACTTACCAAGGCATTTCTACCGCAAAAGCCACACGCTCCAATTTGAAGCATCTCGTTTTTGCACGTTTGAAGGATTTTGAACGTAGATCCAAATGAGCACTCACCTATTACCACCGATGAGATCTTTACATCCGCTGCTAAACTCGAATCCAAAAACTTGGGAAATTTGAGTTAAATCCTTATCGACTCGACCAATCTACTTGGCATTCCAGCTACTTTTTCCAACATGTACTCTCACTTCCACCTGGCATTTTTCATCAAAATAAATACATAAAATAAATTGGTTACTCTCTCTTCTCTCTCTTCATTATTGACTTCTTTTCTGTCTGTATTGGTTTGTTGAGTTCATATTGTTTTAAGCGTGAAGCATGAAAGCAATGATTCCAAAGAAGGAGTCAGAAACGGTTAATGATGAAAGAAGCCAATAGGACTGCACTATTAGTTTCTTTTTCAGTGTTTGGATTGGATGCTCTGGAAGAAGTTACAGAACTAACTAGGATTTTTATTTTTTACTAAGAAACCATAAAATTTTAACAGTCACAAAAATTTCTAAATCTGATTTTTCTTTTGTTGTGTTAGGAATAGTATATTTTGTTTTGTCATAGCAGACTTTATCTTCTTTGAAAAGAATGAAGTCTCCGAGTAAAAGTAGGAGGTCCCATATTATTTTGTCCAAGAATCAGTCAGATTTATGATATGATAAAGTATATGTTGATCAAATTTCATTAGATTAATATAATAAATGTGTCTGACAACGAGGAATTCTGTTTTTGTTACACTCCCACCAAAACTCTTACTGTACAAAGTAAAAATAACTACCTATAGTATTAATTTAAGAACTTATTTAACTTTTTAACAAAAAATATAATTCAATTTACCAAACGTTAGTAAGGTGAGGACTATCCACATTTGAAGCGAGTGGTCAAACAAATTATTAATTGGATCTGATGTTTTTTTAGAATTTTGGTTGTGCGTAACTCAATTATTAAGAAATTGAATCGTAAAGTGAGGACTAACTACAATATATAAGTACATTATTAGATTATATCATATTAAATGCGGGACTCTTACGAGTATTTGAGTGCATGAAAAATGACTTATCATTTTGTTTATATTTGAATTGGGAGAGAGTTGTTAGTAGTTAAAAATAAAATTTGAAATAGGAATATAAAAAGGGAGGCAGAGGGCTTTTGGTGCATGTGATATCTTGTTTCACAAGAATTTCATTTCCCTTCAACAGTTTGTGATTAATCACAGCATCTTGTTTCATCACAAGCAAGCCACTATAAGTAACGTGATCCAAACATGAGAGTTGAATCTGGATTATGGCTCATTGGTTTTAACCCTTAACATAACCATTGATTGAACAAAATAAATTTGGAAAATAGGACAAATCAAAAGCCAGATTCGTCCCCATCGAATTGCTTTCTATCCAGGGGTGCCGTATTGGATTGGAGGGTGTAATGTGGCTATTGGATAACATAAATAAACGACAAAATTAGTTAGAAATTTGTCCATTTGATTTTGTCGTCTATTCACAACCTTTGTCATTGCAATGTGCTAATTTGTCATTTAATAAAACGTAACAATGTTTCTTAAGCTGGCTGAAAGGCAACATATCTATTTCCTAATTTACACTTTGGAAGTCATGTTGAATTTTGGTACCATATACTAATTAGTGATTTTTTTCATCTTTCTTTTAACGTCGTTGTGAAGATAATTAAGTCTAAGGAATCATTTCAAGTGTAACCGTAAACTACTTAGTTTTTTATTTGGGTAAACTATTATTTCACAAAATCTTCCAAATAAAATTTTCCTCGTAGCTTGTACCAAAAACAAAAAACCCTATAGATAATGTCTTTCTAGGTGTTTGACAATTAGTTCTAAAAAAAATTGACGTGTCAAAGGAGAACCAGATTTCCAGTGCACACACCAAGCATTTGGGCATTTGTTTTCTTAATAATAATCAACCATGCTTTCACCGCGATTTCACAGAAGCTAGAAAACCAAACTTCTACTTGGACGCAGAAAATTTACCGCAATTTTGGGTAAATGTGAGAAACACGCCGCGCAACCATAGTGACAAACAAAAATTACTTCGTGCTCATCAGAGAAACAAATCTTGTCCTTTACCACAAAGAAGTAGATGCACCAACACATCTAGACCATTAAGAATCACGAGCATGAAATTTGGTGATTGCCACTCTATGTTTAAAAGCAGGACTTTCACACTGGTTTTTGTTTATGTGAACGTTCAAAACTTTACATTCCTTCAATTAAACATACTCCTTCTAGAGTAAAATGACACATTATTACACATGGCCTTGTATGACTATTTTTCCTCTTTTTAATTTCTTTTGGTAATAATAATTAAAATGTCAATTGGATACAATTATATAGGGATGGCAAATCGAGTTAGATATCTTGATTCAACCAATGTAATCCATAAAAAATGGTAGGGTGAGTTAGGTGACATTGATCCACTAGACCGACTTGCTAATCTATTGAGTTGAATGCGAGAAAATTACCTGAGACCTTAAAGAGGAACACACTTCTAGGTCTCAAGCCAATACCATCAGGTCAACCCAACTTTTTTTGTTAACCCACCAACTTTTTTTGGCTTTGGCACGAACGCACCGCGTTAGTATCTATAGATAGAAATTTGTTAAAGGAAGCATGACCATAGTCCATGCACAAACCCAACCCAAGTGTGAGGTTCCTTAAGCTCTTGCTTTAGGTCTCACCTTAAAAAATTATGTGGTGAAATATCCCCCTGCCTCCCTTCTCTCTAAAGTTCAAATCTTACTCATTTGTGTCATTTTTCAAGATCTTCTGTTGAACTATGAGCCACTGATCAAACCACCTAATCAAAATGGAGAAGTAAAATTGACAAATGTTGAATAAAACATGAATTATGAATTTCTACAAAATATTTTTTTAGATCTAATTAGTATTATTGAAATTAAAATTGCAATTTTTTTTACAATAAATTACAGACTTATTATTTATACATAATTGAAGAATGGTAGGATATTATCAAAATAATTTACATAATATAATTGAAGTAGAACATTGGGCCTATGAGTTAATAAAAAAAGGAGGAAAAAGACGCAAACGAGTTTGGGTCTCAATACCCGAGTAGCCCAACATCCTTGATTCTCGCTACAAAACCCTAGCCTCCCCCTTTCACCCTTTATAAAGCGCCTCACCCTCTCTATTCCTCACCCAAAAATAATGCTTCTCAAAAACTGCAATCTTTATTCCCTCTTTCTCTTCCTTTGTTTTTTCTAAATTTGAATAGATCGGTAAATGGAATCTTTCATTATCTATCTATCTTTCATTACGTATAAAATACGTATGTGTTTATTGATTTTTATGATTGAATTAAGTATGTTATGTTCGAGAGGGGAAATTTTGTTGTTATTATTTACAAGAAGAATTTTAGGTTGTTCACCTTGTTTTGTAATTTATTGGGTCTATTTTTACAATTTCTTTTGCCTATCTAATCTTATTTTGGTTTGCGTCCACCAGATCCACGAGTGAAGCAACAAAACTCAATTCATGGATTTTCACTTCAGATCGGGTCAAAGGGGAACTGAGTAAACATCCTACAAGTGTGATTACTTTGATTAAATGTCAGTAAGATGATACGCTTATAATTCCTTTAATTTATTATTTTTAATTAATTGATTTTACTATGATTGAATTCAATTTATTTTATTTATTTGAATTTGTAGGTTTTATCTCGGTGGTATGATTTAATGATTTGTTTATAATGTTTTATATATTTTCTCCACTCGATATATAAATTTTTTATTATGTATTTCATAAATTCTCCTACCACAAGGAATCAATTTATAAGCACTTATTATTCACTGCATTTTTAAGTACTATGTTATGTATTTTTTTTATAAGATCATACTATTGTAATATATATCAAGGATAAATTACATATGAATAGAAGGCAAGCGAGCAACGAGTTGTGCCGCTAGAAGACATGGCATTGTTATATATGATCATTTAAATCTTAAAAAGTTATTTTAAATATAATTTTTGTAGTTAAGTAAAACTATTGAGGTACAATATTTGATATAAAAATATTACTTTTGTGCAAAGTCCTTAAAAAAACAAAAACAATAAGATGTTGTATAAAATAAACATTTCAAAATATGCAAAGTTACAATAAGAGATGTCATTTTGTCAAACTCATTCATGAGAATTGTTTTAGGTTGAACGTTTATGTTATTAATTTTATTTCCACTAACCATTACAATTTTTGTTCAGCCAAACTCGTATTGTTATTAACAATGGTGGTGGTAGTTGTTAACATGAATTTTCATATGTTCATTTCGACAGGAAAAGTGATGCAAGGAGCATCATATATTGTAATTTATATTAAAATCACGAAGACACAGCTCAACCATAACCTTGATCCTTGTATATGAAGTTTTCACTTCCTTAGGATCAGAGTGGTTAGTCGAGTCGTATATCTGTAGGATCTCGTCATAGGCCTCATCCTTCCTTTCAACATCATTTATTTCGTCTAGTATATTAACAAGTTTTTGGATCATATCTTTAAAAGAGAAAAGTGATGATCAAGACTAAGAAAAATTAAGTCCAAGGAGGAATTTGACATATGTTTGGATTTCAACTTAAAGAATTTCAAATCCTCGCTGAAGATGCAAGATCAAAGGTCCAGACACATGGAAAACAAGCTAAAGTTGTCGAAAAGATTTAGTTTCTAGCCGTAAGTTTGTTAGTTTTTTTTCTTATGAATATACAGTAGTTCTTCATAGAAAAAAGGAGTCATAAATCATTAACAAAAGTTCTATAAACTCATAGAGAAACGAGTGAAGAATGTATGTAACAATGATTTGATGAACCATCTTTACTTAATGTAATGCAATTTATCTTTCTTTAAGTTTCTTTGCCTTTTAAAATTCTAAGTCATTTAGTCATTTAATCTTCAAATATATTATTGATTTCTGTCAAAACACAATTATCTTCATCATAAAATACTTACAACCACACTTTAAAAACATATCAAAATATGAAGAAAAAAAAAGTTCTATTTAAGATGTTTTTTAAACTATGGTGACTTAAGATATTGCATATTTAATCAACAATGATTATGATATAAGGAGTATAATCATAGTACATTGGATATAATGAATACTTATGATTAATCTTATCCTTGATAGTATAATCCATGCAAGATTGAAGTGGAGTATGTACTTTTTTATTGCGCTAACGTTTGAAAATTATTAACGTTCTTTTTTTTTTTTTATTAAATTTTGATTT
>Ga0209282_1001390_pt1 | contig 13243 bp, 4 predicted proteins | sample Mtrugardesep15_FD_187529 | JGI IMG/M metagenome (GOLD analysis project Ga0209282, IMG submission 187529) | Root nodule microbial communities of legume samples collected from California, USA - M. trunc garden sep15 (SPAdes) (version 2) | ecosystem: Host-associated > Plants > Roots > Nodule...
CCCTAAATTTTGCATCTGTAGCAGTTTTGGCCCCCCAAGGCCAAAAAAAATAACACGTGGCACCTCACTTAGGGTGCCACGTCAGCGTTGACCGAGTCAAAATTGGCATTGGGGGCCAAAACTGCCACAGATGCAAAATTTAGGGGGCCGTTTTGTAGTTTTTTGTCTTAGGGGGCCAAAATCGCAACTTTGTGAAAGTTAGAGGGTTAAAACTGCAATTAAGCCTTTTTTTTATTTCATTAGAATAAAACTTCTGAGTCGGGTTATGACATTAAAACTTCATTAGACACATGGCTTGCAATTTGAACCGTTGAATCAAGATCGGCTGACACATGTTCCAACATAGTAAATCATGTCCAAAATTGCAGATGCTTCCCAACTGTAACCAGCAGCAATATGATTGAAGGACTTTTGAAGAGAATGTACTGCCTAAGCCAAACCAACTGTAGGCAGCAAAGATCAAAAACGAAAACCGTTGAGATTGCAGAATGGTGACTGTGTTTGTATTAACTCGGGTGTTGCTAACATATATTTTCTTCAAGTTCATAGCACCACCCCAATAGTGGAGATGTATACATTTCTTTCCATAATGAAGACATGAATCCATTCACATTTTGCAAATCTGATTCTAAGACAATCAAAGTTTGTCAATTAGACGCACACCAATCATAACACAACAATTTAATGATTAAAATGAATACTAAAGATACCAAACACCAACACGTCACACCAAACACACCTTCATGCACTGTCGATGCTACATAGGTCCAATAGGTTGCCACAAATTTTCAAAACAAAAAGAAACTTGAATTACCATGGAACATATACTCTAAAAATACTAAAACCACGTCTTGCCAAAAATTTCCAACATAAACACACAAGGTGTTGCTATTTAATTACACCATATCACCGGTCACAAAATAGTGTCGTTCCAAAAAGTAAAACAATGGATATTTATACTCAAACCAACTAAATATCTAGGAATAAGTGCTTCTACAATATGCATTAGAAAATTCCTTAAGCTTTCTTTCTATTGTTTTATAAACCGAAATGGCCATCCTTTCTATTTGCTAAGGTTATATATAATTATGGAAATATCAAAACACTGAAAAGAGTAGTCTTTACTTGAACCCCTCATTAACTTTTGTCTTAATCGAGTCATGAATCACGATAGGAAGATGCTGAGAGTCAGAGAGAGCTCTTGGATATGACATCCCCAAAACGAACAAACCATTGAGCATTAGACAAATTGTTATCCCGCTGAGGTTGTAGTCCATCCAATTTTCTGTGGTGCTGTCCCTTCTCGGCAACAAAAGGTGCATAGTCAAAACTATTGGCAGCAGCTGCAACAACTTTACATGGAGGTGGAGGAAGTAGTGAAATAAGCACTCTAGCTACTTCATGCATGCTAGGCCTCTCAGAAGGGTTCCTTCTTGTGCAGAGCAGAGCAAGTTGAAAGGTCTTCTTGACATGAGCCAAATCAATGCAGGTAATGGATACCTCTGGATCCACAGCCTCCATTACAGTGTTACTATCCGCCTTGGACAATATCTGAAAATTCATGTTAATCACAGCGAGACAGTTAAACAATAAAAAAATCAATATCAGTTAATAGTATATTCCACATATAATCGATTGATATTTATCAAATCTAAAATAGATAAATAATAGTATAATTGCACACATACCAATTGATGCAAGTTGGAATCATTGTCCACTGCCTTCTTCCCAGTAAGTAGCTCTAGCAAAACAATGCCAAAGCTATAGACATCTGATTTTTCAGTCAGCCTAGACGTCCGTGCATATTCAGGATCGATGTAGCCTATAGTTCCAAGAACATAAGTTGAGGCATGAGTTTTTGTGGCTGGGATGCTTTTTGCGGTGCCAAAATCAGAGAGGTGAGCCTCAAAGTTCTCATCAAGCAAAATATTTGAAGACTTGATGTCCCTGTGAACAATGCGGGGGTTGCAGTCATGGTGAAGATAAGCAAGTCCTTCAGCAGCTCCAACAGCAATCCTCATCCGTGTTTCCCAATCAAGTTTTACCTTCAGTGGACCTGTGTCAAACAAGACATTTTTAAGCACCCAAAAGCAGCATTGCGGAGATATAAACAAATCTAAACTCCAGAAATACATAAAACTTTCGTTGCAGGTAACACCAAAATCCTGCATCAAATTAATACAGAAATTTGATTCAGTTGGGAAAAATTACCATGTAGAAGATCCCATAGCGAGCCATTTGCCATGTACTCATAAAAAAGGAGATTTCCATAAGGAGTAAGTGCATAGCCATGCAATGTGACAAGATTTCTATGTCTAATGCTGCCAATTGTTTCAAGCTCCGTTTCAAATTCTCTTAAATTGTGAGGATGCTGATTGTACAATCGCTTGACTGCAATGGGTCGGGAATTTTTCAACACGCACTTGTATACAGTACTAGAGGCACCATACCCTATGATAAATTTCTCACTGAGATTCTCGGTGCTTCTCAGTATATCATCCAAAGTGTGTATTGCCAAATCCATATGAAGAATGACAAGTTTAGGAGGCACTGAAAAGTAAAAAAAAACGAAAACAAAGTGAGGAAAAATGGCTAGCTTGAAGGTACTATTCAAGTAGCATTCGATTATTCATCATACCTTGCCCCGTCTTGCCAGATCCTTTCATCAACTGCTTTGATTGGATGGATCTATAGATTGCGACAATTACCATAGCCAATAATATGATGATACCAAGAGTGAGACATATAACTGCAACTCTAGAAAATATCTCTGAAAAAAAAAAAGACACAATGGTTAGTTATACTTCCACTATGAAAAACAAACATTGCAAATGGATTTCACTTCGCAAACCTTTTGATTTAGGAATATAAGGACGACAAATTGATCCTACCCAATTTCCACATAATAAAGGATTTCCAATAAAGCTGCAGAAGCCCACATTAAAAGTCATTGACAGAAAATATTCATGATTATGAAAATGCAAGGTTTCTCTGCACTACCTGTCAGCTGCAAACCGTGTGAAGTTCTTTGAAGACGGAACTACTCCAGAAAAGTTGTTATAAGAAAAGTTCCTAAAACATGAAGAAATAAAATACATTAGCAAGGGTCAAGGGATCTACTACAGAGAAGCGCAAAATATCATACTAGGCATACTCACAAGGTGGAAAGACTGAAACAATTGGTGAGCTGTTCAGGAATCTTCCCATGCAGATCATTGTTGTTCAGAGTCCTACCATAAAGTTAAAAAGTAATGGTAACTCAGTGAACTAGTCATTTAAACAAGGGATAAAAACACAGCATAAAAGCAAAAAAAACTTCACAATAAAACGTACAGAGATGCAAGGTTCTGTAGCTGTCCAATTTCTGGAGGAATGTAGCCTGACAGGTTGTTGAAAGACATATCCCTAGAGACAGAATAATCATTATGAATCAATTAAACCATCCACTAGGATAAACAACTTAACAGGATGTTGAATTTGGATCCTCCAAATCAGAAAATATCTACAAAACTTACATAATCTGTATGCTTCTGAGATTCCCCAATTCAGCGGACAACGGACCTTCAAGATGGTTATGACTCAAGTTCCTACATTTATAACATGTAATATCACTCAAATTCAGTATTCGGTAACAAGTAACAATGAAAATAACATTACATGGTTTATTACAACTTTTATCTTACAGGGTCAAAAGATGCTCCAGATAACCAACAGATGCTGGGACATGTCCTGAAAAATTATTGCTAGATAGGTCCCTGACACATAATAGCAAGTAGAATATTATTATTAATATTCATCATAGTTCATACAGTGAAACTTATCAGTCTAGATATATGTTTTCATGAACTTACAATGTATCAAGATTAATGATATGACCCAACTCGACTGGTATATTCCCTTTGAAGTTATTTGCAGAAAGGTTCCTGTATATAAAAAAATAAAAAATAAAAAAAAACTCGTGTTATTATAAGAATTCTACTAAAACTATAATGAAAAAATATTAAATTTGTCAGAACGTACAGGTAAGTCAGACTCTCAAGGTTGCGAAAGGTCAATGGAATAGAACCGCTTAACTGATTACCATGCACATTACTGCAAAAGATAACGAAATAAGTAAGTAAACAATATACATGCCAAAATTAAATCTAAACTCCCCACAACAACTGACTAGTGCTCCAAAATCTTACAACTGATTTAAGGCTGTGCAGGAACTGATGTTATGTGGAATAGATCCCTGAAGGTGATTATTGGCAAGATTCCTGAATAGATTATAAAAAGCAAATTAGAATCAGACACTAACACCTTATACTTCTTATTGAAGGCATAACTGATATTTTTATAACTCACAATTCAAACAGATTTTCAAGCTTCCCAAACTCATTCGGAATTTCACCCACCAGTTGATTATCATTCAATTGCCTGGAAAAATTAAGCTTGGTAAATTTGAGCACAAAACTAAGATACTGATGATACAAATAGTGATCAACTCACAAGTAGCTCAGTTTAGACATATTGCCAAGCTCGGGAGGTATTGAACCAGTAAGCATGTTTCCGTGAAGGTACCTGCAAAGTTAAAAAGTTCAGAAAGAAACAAAAACTATATAGAGCTTTAACCACGATAAAGTGACACTCACAGCTTGCCGGTGAAAGATAGATTTCCTAGTATAGGAGGAATTGGTCCCACTAACTGATTCTCACTCAAATCCCTACAACAATGCAAGGATCCAAAATAACCATTATGGAAGTCAAACTCTAAACATTATAATAAAAAAATGTAATATCAAGCCAAATATATGCAACAACAATACACATAATGATAATGATGATGAAATAATTAGATTATACTTACAAAATTGCAAGAGCTTGCATCAAACCAATCACTTCTGGTATCTTCCCAGTTAATCTATTTCCTTGAAGTGACCTAAGAAGAAATCACAACGATAAAGGAGCATTTATTTCATCATTTAATATAACAAACTCATCACCGTTCACAAAGAAAAGAACCCTCTGATACTTTATCAATATAAGATATTAGCAAAATCAAATGTACACAAAATTCATTAACATTTGAATAATTAGAATAACAATAACAATTAGTCGTGGTACTTACAAAGTAGCAACTTGAAGAAATCCAATGTTATAAGGAATCTCCCCAGTAATCTGATTATATGATATGTCACTGAAATTCATTGAGAAGATACATTTAGAACTACAACAAAATAATATCTAAAGTAAGAGTTATTGTATAGAGAATACTTAACATACAAGATTTCAAAACTTGTACAGTTGCCGATGCTTTCTGGAATAGGACCAGTCAAATTATTCCCTCTTACATCACTGAAAAATCATGGAAAGCATATCAGAATAACAAAGATCAGAACAGAAGTCGAGAATAAACTAAGTACATATGAAAAATCTCAATATGACAGGGCTTGATTACTCACAAGTACCACAATCCAGATAATTGGCAAATATCAGGAGACAAAATTCCAGTCAACATGTTCCCTCGCAATCCACTGCATCATTGTGCAAAACATATCACAACTGAAATATTAGAAATATCCAAGTTATAATGTATAATGTACATTATAAAAAGAAAGGTAACCTACAGGTATTGCAATACTTCATTCCAATAGAGTAGCCTTGGTATCTCTCCTATGAGCTTATTTCGAGCAAGATCACTGTAAACATGACAAAAGAGTGGTTAAAGTTGTTGCTAGCAAGAAAATAAGTATAGAATATTGTATTTATCTAAGAAATGTCATTTCCATCAAGTTTGAATGTATCTAACTAACACATTCTTAGCTCCACAAAACTCAGATGATGACAAAATGAGAACTTACAGAGTCTTAAGGTTTGGAATTTGGGATAATGTGGAAGGAATAGGACCAGTCAACTGATTGTTCTTCAAGTTCCTGCATTATCAATTTTAATCAAATTCAAATGAAAAAAATAAAAAACTGCACAACAGACTGAATTCTATATTCTAATTGAAGACTTACAAAAACTCAAGTTGCTTCAGCTTTGATATGGAGAAAGGTATATCACCATAAAGTTGATTATCAGATAAATCCCTTCAAATTCAATTAAAAAATAAGCAATATAATTAGCACTTGTATCACAAGGAAAACTCCAGCACAATAATTAATAAAGTAATAATAAAGGAAACAAGACAAGAGTCATACAGGTGATAAAGTGCACCACAGTTCCCAATTTCATCTGGGATTTGACCAGTTAGTTTATTCCCTTGCAAATCTCTGTCATTACCAAAAAAATACATTGTTGACATACAAATCAAATAAATCAACATTAAAAAAACATGTGCATGTGTAAAACGTAACAAGCGGGACACTGACACATCGAGTAAATTTTTAGAATATGATATTATTAAATTAAATGTAACGACATGTGTCAGTATCATTTAGGGCAGTGAACACGACTTCAATCTAAAGTATGAGGGATGCATAGAATGTTAAGGAACAAGAGACATACATGGATTGCAAGTTTCTTAAATCACCAATTGCTGGTGATATCTCACCACCAAGGTTCAAGCTTGACAAATTCCTTCATTAATATGAAAAAACATTAGAGCTTAATTACACATACAAAAAAGTGTTGCTAATGAGAGAGTAAGAAAAGTGATGGATATAGACTGAGGGGTAAAGGACTCACAGAGATACCACAGTAAGAGCATGACTGGCATTATCACAGAAAACTCCACGCCATGAGCAAAAGTCATCATTGTGTGCATCATCCCAGTCAAGGAGAACGTCAGCTATGTTGTTGAAGGAAGACTTCATTGCCATTAATGCTTGTCCTAATACATTTATCAAACATTAAAAAATAAGACACCTCATAACCTTAATCAGGTAGTATTAAATATTAATCTTTCCAAACCTAGGATCTTTTAATATTAGTATATTATAATCATTATTATGGCACATATGTGTATACTGTATAGTTGCAAGCTGCACCATCAGGGAAAAAATGATTGACAGAAATTAAAGAACAAGTACAAAGGAAAATTACTAATACAAGGACATTTTTTTGACTCAATACATGCACGTCCTTAGAAATAATAGGCAGTTAATTAGTCAATATGCCTGTGCAAATTGGAAGTCAAAAGCAGGCACCTCACATTGACAAGATATTGGATTAAAGGAAAATTTTCCTTTAAATTACACTATTTATATCAATAAACAAAATTACACTATAAAATACTAATTCCAATAAACTATAAACACATTGCTGTTAATGACATCATCATTCTGAACCTGAAGAGCGACGGGGTGTCAAATCAAGAGGACACACATCAAAAAACTGTTTAAAACTACATTAATTAAGAAAATCCTAAATTACAAATTTTCTAAGTTTTTTTTTTAAGTAGAGTCAATTTAACCAATGATGTTGATATTACTAGGTCGGACACATTCATCAACATTGTTCGAATGCAGGATTTCATGGTTGGGTGTTAGTTTTAGGGCTGTCACTTCATCCACAATTATTTTTTTCTTATTTCTAAAACAATACTACTTTTTTTTTTTTTGTTAAAACAATACTACTCTAAAATACTACAGATTTCTTTATTATTTACATATATTTTTAAAATTAATAGTTTGTTTTAAAAAAAAGTAATATTAGTTAATAGTTAAAAGCTTCTTTAATGCAAATTATGTAGTAGTACTAGTAATAATTAATACCACACTGCTCATAGAAAACAACTGTTCGAGTCACTACAAAACAACATTGGTACACTGCACTGCTCCTAGAAAACAACCGTTCGAACCACTACATTCGCCACTTAGCATGTTTGGAATTGGAAAATTGTTGAGGCACTCAAAAACTAGTCATAAAAGAGGCAATCTTTTGTTGCAACAAAAAAAAAACAGTGAGAAAATCAAAATTGAAATATGATAACTTTTGGCTTCTTAAAAAAAATTACTTTCTTTCCTAAAGTTGGTAGAATCCTGCTTGTAGTAGCATCTTTGGTTAAAAAAAACAACAAGATTTTACAATAAGTTTTACACATAACTAAACACACTTAAAAAAATTCATTTCTTACAGCATCAAGTATAAAGATTGAAGTCGCTTTCTTAACATTACAGCTTCAAGAAGAAAGATAAAAAATACAATATTGACAATTCATCTTTAACAGAGAAAGTGGAACAATAAATAAAATCGTAAAGCACATGTCTTATTTATTTCTACTCACGGGAAAATCACTCTTTATTAATTCCAGCACACAATAATAAAAAATAAAAAAGGGCCAAATCCAACAGAAAAAAAAAAATATGATCTACTCATGCCGCCGACAGAAACATATGTAGTCGAATGGCAAAGAAAATACTACTATAATGAAAATGAAAAACACACATAACTTTGTCCATGAAAAAGTTATTAAAAAAAATCGCATCACTGTTGCAATGGAAGCTTTTGAAAGTGAACAAAAAGGAGAATAGTTGAGTAAGCCACTGTTTCCATCATCAAGGAAAATCAAAAAACAGTGTATCTTTTTTTAGTACTAATGATAACAAAAACAAAGTTGCAAACGTAACAGAAGAAAAAAAAAACTACATATGAAAGACATGATTTTGATGAGTGAAGAGAAGAAAGAACACAAAAAGAAGTAAAGGGGTTACTCCAAATGACAAAAATAGTTACAAAAGCACAAACCTTCTTCCTGAAGTGAAAATGCAAATGGAGAAAGAAGCAACAGCATGAGAAACATCATTGTCGCATGGAACCACCGTTTTTGCTGCCTAGCATAGAACAAAGGCATTAAGCCTTCGTCGTCCATTGTTACAGAGAAAGACAAAAACCTCAAGAGTAAGTATGAGAAAATAAAAATGTAGCTGTTGCAAAGGTTGTAGTTTGTTACAATGTGGAGAGAGAAATGGGGTGAGAGAGAGAGAGGGTGCAGGCGTTTGGCGTGAAGTGTAAGGTAAACACAGAAGAATGTGTTATGAAGAGAGAGAAATAATGAAACGGCGGTGAAACGACGTTTGATGAGTGTCACTGTTTATACTGGATGTTGCCGCCGTCATTTGTACTTACCGTTTCCCAGTGTTATTTTCTCTCACGCGCCTTCACTAGCGTGCTGTAAAATTCATTTTTTAAACCTATGCTATACCTATAGCCTGATTCATTTCATGCTTTTAAACGATTTTGACAGTCTCAACACGCGCTCCCCATAGCAGAATGTCCAAGTTTTACCGTACACTCACGGACCTGCGTGCGCGTGCTTGCTACGCTCGTTAGACAAGGGAGGAGTACTTACTACTTACAGGATTAGTGAGTGGTAGTTGACTGGTATGTTAGAATTTAAATAATGAATTATTTGGCTCTTTAAAATAAATAAAATTTTAAGTGAAAAAATCAATTTTCGTTTCTTAATTTACCTATATTATTCAACTTTAATTTATCAATCATGTGTAAAAAAAGTTTCTATACAAAAGAATTTTGTTATTTTTTTATGACAAAATATTAGCTAGCCAAAGCAATGGCACATATGATGTTATAGAAATTGCTCTCATTTGAGTTTCACAAAACTCAAAAAATTAATTTTTACAGTTGTGCATCCATATCCAATTTACATAAGAAAAAAAACTAAAAAAATATATTAAAATAAAAATGACAACACTAACCCTTTAAGAGTATTAATCTAACCCTCGAACAAGAATTGTAGATATTTACGCGCTCAAACTTTTTATTAATTTTCATCTTGGATTTCAAAATGACTTTAGAGAAGAAAAAAAAAATGCCGTTGCCACCATTTCTATGACTACTGAAGAGATACATACCATGAGCAAAACTTGAGTTGTTATGCACTTACTTTTTATTCATCGTCACCACTACTTGAGTGACTACTAAAGAGACGCATATCACGAGTAGTTAAAAATTGATCAACTATAACGAAAACTATCATGTGCTCAATTTAACCTTACTGGATCACACATGATCTGACCTAATCAGGAGAATGACGTCTAATGTGGTGAGCTTGTTGCTACAACGATGGAGGTTTGTACCTGTAGACACTGCAACACTTAAGTTTGTATAAAGAGCAAGAATGCAAGGTAATGATAGATTCAATTGTACCTTGGAGAGCGCAAAAGGGTCCTCTTATACAGTGGAGGTGCGCGTTATGTAATCATGGTTGGTTAGTCGTTTGTCGCTGTTATATATGGGGGGTCCATAGCCATCAAACGTTATAGATAAATGGAGGCAACAAAACATTACGATTAAGTGTATGAATTAGTGGCTCCATACAGTTGCGAGCATGCCTCCCTTGTCAAGTGGGGTTGTCAATAGTGTGGCTTGGGCGTTGGTGTATTTGGTCTGTTTATTGGACTCTAAACTGCGTGCAAGGCCTTTGAGCAGTCTAAATCAACTATGACGACCATCAACATACAAATGTTAGAAATTATATTTACCTAATACTCCTCTTCGTGGACCATGTCAATTCAGTTTGCTGGATATTTTTGTAGCAACGTAGGTTTCTTTAGCATTTGTATAAATCATACAACCAGTTTGAATAATAGTTCAAAAAAAATCTGCAACATGTTAAAATTTAGGGTTAAATAAGTTTTTTATTTATATAAATATATCATTTTTTATTTTTAGTTCCTCTAAATACTTCTTCAAACAATGATCCTTCAAATGTCTTCGGGCAACATTTTTGTCCCTTATTTTTAAGTCAATTCATGATGTTATTCAAACTTTTGAATGATTTTCTGCGCACATATTTAAGATATTATAACATCGTCTCTTAGAAAATTACATCATTTTTTAAAGAATGAATTTAATATGAATATTAAGCTTGACGCTTAGATATTCATAGTTAATTCTTTTTTTGTTCTAAAAAAACTATATTTTTGTGGAGGAGAGATTGTTATAATATTATAAATATGTTTGTAAAAATTCACTTAAAAACACAAAGGTTACATATAGATTGACTTAAAAATAAGAACATGAAATTATCGATGTTTTGAATTGATTTTTTGTAAGGAGCTGGCGAAAAAATACAGTTAGACTACATATATGTACTAAAACTCTTTTTTTTAATTTTTTGTGGAGCGTACTAAAACTCTTTTAACCTTAAATGAGATGTACATAGACCACTCCATTGATAACTATATTAAGATTAAGAAGTTCATTAGCATTTGTATTGCTCAATGTCGACTCATGGTTCGTTCAAGTAACATTACTAGCATCAAAAGCCATTAATAATAACACTGTGTTTTTCTCTTATAATAACTCAAAAGTATAGTTTTTTTTTTAAAGGCAAAGAAATGTAATTTATTAACGAAATTAAACCAAGCATAAGGTGTACTAGGTTTAATAATAAGGTCAAGATACAAACACCTATACCATCAGACCATTGCCTAACATAATTAAAATGAGTTGCAACAAAAAGACACAATACAGTGCCAACCAACATAGTTGGAACCAAATTCAAGAGATGCTTTTATCCACTTTACTTCCTGACCACTAAGACCAAACTGAGAGCGAAAACAAACTGATATTTCATACTTTGAAATAGCTCAAAATGTTTTATCAAAACCAAGTTTTTTCTTAAATCACAAATGAACGTCGTGATTCCAACAAACATGTGGTTAATCAAAAGATGCATTTATTGCATGTTTGAAATCACAACGTGTTTGATGAAATTAGATTGTGACAATGATTTTGTTATGAGACTCAAGCAATCTTTTTTTTAGTTAAGAGACCAAAGCGATATCAACTAAATATTTAAGGGACCAAAAAAGCATTTAAGCCTTAAAAAAACTATATTTTTAACTTCAACAAAATCATTTAACCCTTAAAAAAACTATAGTTTTGAAATTAGGTTTGAAATCACACTCAATTTGGTTCTATTTTTGGAGGACAAAATTGATTTTCTCTCAATAGTTGATAATAGTTTTTTATTTTAAATGAGATTTTTATATTAAAATTTAGGGTTAAATATATTTTTAATCCTTACAAATATTCAAAAAAATTGTTTAGTACCCAAAATATTTTTTTAGACTTTTAGTCTCCTTAAAGTTTTTTATTACAACTTTTTGTCCTTGTTTTCTAATCAACTCATGTATTGCCTTCATATTTTTAATGAAATTTTCCATAAATTGGTAAAATATTATGATATTTTCTCCCATTTTTTTAACAAAATATGAATTAAATATAATTTTTTATGTTTTTGGTGCTTAAGAATTCGTGTTTAATTACTATTTTGTTAAAAAAAATATTTTGAAAAAGATCGTCAAAATATTATGCACATTTTTTGAAAATTTTATTAAAAAATTTAAAATCTAAATACAAGTTGACTAAAAAGTAAAAACAAAATGTAGTGATGAAATTTTTATGACGGATTAAAAATCTAACAAAAAATTTATAAAAACTAAATCGAAAATTCAATAAATTCATAGTAACCGAAATGTATTTAAATCATAAATTTATCGTTCATCTCGATATTATAAATATTTATCTAAACGTCAATTTTCTACTTCCAACTAACTTTTAACTATAACCATATCCAACTAACTTATAATCAAATTTTCAAAATTATTTCATACAAAATTAATTTAACTTTAATTTATCCCCGAAAAACAAAGAAGAACAATGTACAATTCTTTTGTCGGTTAATTGTGAACAATATTGAACAATCTCTCCTGAACACCTGTACAAGCTTAATTAAGATGGATCACGAATATGATTATGAAGGGTGGCACTTTGGTGACATTAATGTCACCTTGACATTAAATCTGTGACATTAAATCTGATGATTTAATGTCACGGTGACATTAATGTCACCAAAGCGTCCCCCGATTATGAATATGCAAGAAATAGCAAGAGCTACCGAAGCTGCAGCTTTCCCTAGTTGGGGAAAAAAACAGGTTTGCATTTTGCATTGTATAAAGCTGCCATGCTACGTCCTTTTCCTCTTGTATTACAACTGTCTTCTCTTCATTTGGTGATTTTAATTTTATCTATTTTGATTTCATGACTTCTATTGTTATTCTTTCTTGTATAGTAACAATTTATTTACGATACAAATAAAAAACATAAAGTTAAGGTAAAAAATGCCTCGGTAAGAATTAAAAAACAAATATAATTGATAATTTTATGTTGAAAAATATTTGGAAGTAGTTTCTTAGTTTTTTTTCATTTCTTTTCAGTTTTGTAATTTATTTCATATTACGTTGAAATTGTTTAAACTTCTTCTAAGTCTTTTTATGACATTTGTTTT
>Ga0209282_1001391_pt1 | contig 13242 bp, 8 predicted proteins | sample Mtrugardesep15_FD_187529 | JGI IMG/M metagenome (GOLD analysis project Ga0209282, IMG submission 187529) | Root nodule microbial communities of legume samples collected from California, USA - M. trunc garden sep15 (SPAdes) (version 2) | ecosystem: Host-associated > Plants > Roots > Nodule...
TTTCTTCTTCTAGTTCACCATAAAAAAGACAACTTTCACATCCATTTGGAGTACTATCGAGTTATGAACGGCGGCTAAAGGGACTAGTACTCTTATGGATATGGTTCTAGTGATTGGTGAATGAGTATCAAAGAAGTTTATATTTTTCTCTTTTTCTAAAACCTTTAACTACAAGGAAAGCCTTGTATTCATCAATCGTACCATCAGGTTTTAGTTTCTTTTTCCAAAATCTAAATACAATCGATTGGTTTTGCAATTATGAGACAAGTCAACCAAGTGTCATGTTTTGTTAGACTCTAGAAAATCCATTTCATCGTTTATTGCTTCTTGCCATAAATCAACATCCAATGAGGATATAACTTCTTTAAGGCTTAATGGATCTTTTTTCAATGAATAAACCAAGTTCATACTCTTTAGCAATTTTAGCTTTCTTACCTCCTCGAGGTTCTATAACATCTCGTACGATGTTTTCATAACTATTTCTGATTACTGGAATATGATCAGATTTAGTGCCCCCACTAGTTCTTAATTTTTTAAAAAGGAATTTATTTTGTCCCCACTAATGTCGTGATCCCACTAGCGCCTCACTAGTGCCCCCACTGTTCTTTATTTAAAGGGGCAAATATTTACATAGAAATCAACATCCTTTAATTCTATGATCACTTTAGCATTTAGGTCATAAAATCTATATGCTTCATTATTCATAACATACTCAATGAATACACATTCATAAGCTCTACTAGTGAGTTCAACTCTCTTGGGGTTCGAAATCCGAACTTATGTTAGACAATCCCAAGTTCAAAAAATAAGACAAGTTGGGTTGTCTTTTCTTCAAAAAAAAATTAATTAGAATTTTTGTTCTTAGACTTGGGTACTCTATAAATTTCAATTTTCGTTATAAAAATTGAACATATCAAGCATATCAATTTTATTTTCCAAAATTCACAGTCATCAATAAATATGATAAAATATCATTTTATCATTTCTAGTTTATATGCCATTAAATTCGCACATATCATAATTAATTAAGTGTAGAGATTCAAATTCTCTAAACACTGATTTAAATGAACTTTTGGTTCATTTATCTTGACTGCAAAAAAAATAAAATTGCCTAATCATATAACTTTGGAATCAAGTCCAACTTACTCAAGTTTAAAATTAAACGTTTGTTCACGAGTCAATATTAAAATCACACAACTAATAAAATAGAAGGAGAATTTTAATTATGAACATACCATTAAAGGCGCAGTCTTTTCCGAGAAGAATGCATGGTACACAAGCCTCTCTTTAAGTCTGAGTAAACTGAGTCTTATTCAATAGAAATCTGAAATTCAGATTCTTTCTAATATTTGTTTCAAACATTTTGAACACATTTCTCATATAATTTTTAAAGGCTAAAATATGTTTTTGATCCCTGCAAATATAGCGAATTTGGGTTTTGGTCCCTGGTAAATTTTTTTTTGAAATCCATCCCTATAATTTTTTTTGTTTTTTAAAATAGTCCTTGGCCCCACTTTTTTGATGATTTGGCACCTTTTTGCTGAGGTGGCACTTGCTGACTGTACATAAGCCATACACATGGCATTTTATCTGATTTAAATAAATAGAAAATAAATTAATAAATCAAAAAATATTTTTATTTATTTTTGTTTGCTTAAAATCCATTAAAATAAAAAGGGGAAGAAAAAAGCTTTGAACAAAGTCTATCTGTCATGTTCCGTCGTATATAAACAAAGAGATCAACTAACAAAGAAGAATCTTTTTACTCTCACTTGATCCTATTCATTCATCTACACACACTCAACATTTCTTAATCATCTACAAGACCAATGTATGAGTGGGACAATATACAAGGATGTTATTATATGCCAAAATGCAAGGTCCTAAGTTATGAATGCATGGATATGATTAAGAAATATGTGATCCTTGGTCATTAAACTCATAATCGATTTGTGGATTCAAAACATAAACTTTTTGCAGTGCAAACGCAGGAAGATTCGCTTAGCATCATAACAACTACAAATATCCAAAATTATGACATGTAACATCAATCTAAGATATAATCAAACTTATGCATCAACAATAACTTCATGCATGATAATTTCCTTTTCTTTGCACATTTCACCTATAAATCGTGAGAATTACTATTTGATATACAAGTTTTCTTAGTTAAGCTTATAATTCACTCATGCACTGAGGCGGAGCCCTTCATTGGTTAGGGTGGGCCACGGTCCACCTGGAAAAATTAAAAAATTAACGATTATAGGTCTATTTTACGAGATTTTATACAATTGTGTCGGTTTTAGGTTTTGGTTGATCTAAATTCTTGTAAAGTGGTGTAGTAGCCCACCCGAAAAATTTAAACAATTCAATTATATTTATAGGTCTATTTTGTGAGACTTTAAATAATTTTTCAACAGTTTTAGTTTCCGGCGGTTTTAAAAGTGGCATACGTGATTTTTGTGATGCTTATACTTGGAATGTTATCGGAGGCTTATAGACCTTCGAAATTGTATGGGTTTCAAATCTCCCACATATTGTCCGGTGAACTAAAAAATTCTCTCGGTTAACAGATGTATTGTACAAAAAAAGTTTCATAATTTATAGTAGTTGTAAAATGTAAAATATGTAATTAGTTAAGTATCCACCATAACCTTTTAGTCAAACTCCGTTATTTCAACTTCATACTTAATGCTTATTACACCTTTAATTTGTGTTTATATATTATAATTTATTTTAATGGCTCACCGGAATTTTTTTTTCCCACTCCGGCACTGCTATGTATATGGAGGGTTAAGGATGGAAAACTCACTTTAACTATAGCTTTGCAATTGAAATGGTAGAGGTGGTGATGATGATGGTGGTGGTGGTGGATTCTACAATTCTTCCCTTCTTCTCTCCCTTCTAAACTCTAGTTTCTTCCTCTAATTTTTCGTTTTTTCTTTCTCTCTTCTAGTCAAATAGTGTAGTGACAAGTGGGTGAGTGTGTATGTGTATGTGTTGGAAAAATGAACTAGTTCATTCAATGGTAGTTGGTCCCTAAATGACTAGGTTATTTAATCAACCGATTGATAGGAAAAGAGAGGACCACTTGAGCGAAGGATGCCCTTGGGTTTGAGCCATCAATACTGCTTGAACTCTCCACGTTTCTTTCTTCTTTTAGGTGGATGAATGCTAAGCTAACGGAATCGAGAGCATTGGCTATTTTAGACTCTTTGTAATTACATCTTATCTGCACTCCAAAACAAGTAAGAAATTAAACGCTCTTTTATTGTTGAGGATTAGAAATTTAGATACCCTAGCTAACTATGATGGTTGCACTTAGCAATCCGTAACAAGTATTACTTCTCCAGGCACTACCTACCGTTCCACTCACTTCATTTATATGATTATACTCTTACATTAAATATTAAAAATAAAACAAAGAGAAATGGTTAATGTATACAAATTGAAAATCACATGTATATAGTTTGTTGGAGTGATCAATAACGAACTCATACACTTTTAAGTTAATTTGTTATTGACCTTTATACCTTATGTATGGAGAGAATTTTGATTTGAAAAGGAGATCCCATCTTGTAAAACAATTCCCTATCAATCATGGAGATTAATCATTTTAAACGGACGTGAATATTTTGCACCTACAACATGGTTATATATAGAGAAATGATATTTGTACAACTTAAACCCTCATACTTAAATTGTGTTCTTAGTCTCTCTCTTCATTGTTTTTATTTTTATGTCAATACCTATCTTTCTCATCTTTATACAAAGATCTTTGTATATCTTTGGTTGTATCATAAGTGATTCCAAAAAATAATTGTTTAAATAACATATCTCATATAGATACATAATCGTAGTAATAAATGGTTCAAAACCTCCCAAATCTCAATACTACAACAACTAGTCAATATATAGTCTTCAAAGCAAAAAAAACTAGTCAATATATAATGCATCGTGCCCTAGTTGTTTTTGCTTGCAGCTACCATTTCCGTTCTACACTCTCAGCTTCCCGACCAACTTCATGACAATTTCATCTGAGAAAAAGCATGTGGCAGTTTATGTTTTTCCCTTTGGAAGTCATCCTGTTCCCCTCTTAAAACTCATCCTTAAACTAGCGCATGCTTCACCAAACACACTATTCTCATTCATTGGCACCGAGCAATCTAATATACCTCTTTTCTCAAAACCAAACATCCCAAGTAACATCAAATCTTTTAGTATTGGTGATGGAGTCCCAGAGGGTCATGTACTTGGTTCCCACCCAGTTGAAAGAGTTAACCTTTTTCTTCAAGCTGGTCATCAAAATCTTCAAAAGGGAATAGATTTAGCTGTTGCAGATACAAAAGAGAGAGTTACATGCATCATTGCTGATGCTTTTGTTGCTCCTTCTCTTCTTGTAGCTCAGCAACTCAATGTTCCGTGGATTCCATTTTGGGCTTCTTTGTCATGTTCTCTCTCTGCACATTTCTACACTGGTTTTATACGCCAAAATTGTGCTGAAAACAATGCAAAAGATAGATCTTTGGATTTTCTTCCAGGTTTGTCTAAGATGAGAGTTGAAGATTTGTCTGACGATATAATCAAGAGTGGAGAAGAGGAGACACTATTCTCAAAGACACTTGCTTCATTGCGTCAAGTGTTACCTCAAGCTAAAGCAGTGGTTATGAATTTCTTTGAGGAATTAGATCCACCTTTGTTTGTTGAGGATATGAGATCAAAGTTGCAGTCTGTTCTTTATGTTGGTTTTCTCACTCTTTCGATTCCTCTACCACCTTTCCCGCCGTCTGATAGTGATGAAACTGGTTGTTTGTCATGGTTGGACAAACAGAAAAGTAAATCAGTAATTTATGTCAGCTTTGGGACTGTTGTGACACCACCTCCAAATGAGCTTGTGGCATTGGCAGAAGCATTGGAAGAAAGTGCATTCCCATTTCTTTGGTCTCTTAAGGACCACTTGAAGGGACTTTTGCCAGATGGGTTTCTTGAGAGGACTAGTCATTGTGGGAAAATTGTTCCTTGGGTACCTCAAGCTCAAGTTTTGGGACATGATTCTATTGGAGTGTTTGTTACTCACTGTGGATGTAACTCAGTGTTTGAGAGTATTTCCAATGGGGTGCCTATGATCTGTAGGCCATTTTTTGGAGATCACGCGATGGCTGGAAGAATGGTGGAAGATATTTGGGAGATTGGTGTGAAGATTGAGGGTGGAGTGTTCACCAAAAATGGATTGGTGAAGAGTTTGAATCTGATTCTTGTGAAGGAAGAGGGGAAGAAGATGAGAGAAAAGGCTCAAAAGGTGAAAAGAACCGTGCTAGATGCAGCTGGACCACATGGTAAAGCAGCACATGATTTCAAGACTTTGGTGGAAATAGTTTCTAGCTCTTAATTAATTAGTTAGTGACCATTTGCTTTTTATTTGGGTGTTTTATTTAGTTTTAACTGTTTTTCCCTTTGTGATTCTTGTGTTTTATGCAAATGACCAGAGTGGTTTAGTGGACATTTAACCTGGAATAAAACATGCATGATGTTGCTTATATATATATAATGGATTCGCCTTCTACTTCTAACTTCTATCCTGCATGGCCTATAAAAAAAAATGTAATTTAATTTAATTTAGTTTAATGTAATGAGGAAAAACGTGATTTCATGAAAGGAGAATAGTTTCATGCAATTCAGAGTCTCCATTGTGGATACTCACCTACAAAGACGACTTAATCTTACTATAGTGTATTCTGTCAATAGATTTAATGTAGTGTACAATGTTGTTGTTTTGGTGCAACCAATTTATCAGGGATTCGGGAGTCTAGGACCACTCTTTTAAAGGGACTGACCCCTCTCTAAATATTAAGTGTACTTTCTCTCTAAATATTATGCCTTCTGCACTTTACTTTCATCACCATCATCAATAGACCTTAGCTTGCTTGGTCACATATCCAAATATAGAAGTTTTAGACACACAGATATAAGTGAATAAAAGTAACAGTAAAAAGAAAAAGGAATTAAACAAAGTATACTTTTAAATAAGTAAACAATATGTAATTTGATGTATGTGTGTTTAAATCATTTTTATTTAAGTTTGTGCCCAAGTAAGTGTTGCTCCCATCAATAATATTCCGCTTTTATAAGAAAAGTAATGATACGTAGACAACTTTTGAAACAATTTTCTTCTATTTTCTTGTTGATAAAAAACTAGAGAGAAAGAAAAAATGAAAGAGAGTAAAAATACAATAAAAGTATGAGAGAACTAGAGAACTGTTTCAAAACGGTTGTGTGAATATTCTCTCTCTTTTAAGAATCACTGTGCATAAGAGAATTTCAGTTACTAATTAGAAGAAAAAGTTATATAAGATAACAGAAATATTAAAAATAATAATGTTAATGATCGTGAACAAATAAAATTAAGGGATGTTTTACATATAAATATCTACTGAATTAATCATTGCAATTTTTATGCAAATAAATTACTCTCTAAAACTTAAACAAATGAGCTCTAAATGTGTATTCATACGTCATACTAAGAAGTTTATTGAAATAGTTTATGAACAAGTCATAAATTATGTTATGATCGTACCCAAATAAAACACTAATGCAAATACATATATAAGCTGTGAATAAACTCTTCCGAACGCTGCACAATTCAAGTTTCCTTTGTTTTAGAATGTGTCTACTTTAAAGCTGAAATTTCAATAGGTATTGCTTCAAAGAAATTCATGTATTCTTGACACAAGACACATACAATTGCAACATGTACAATTATAACACTTCATGACAAATTTTATTACTGATAGAAGAATTTGCTTTAATTGTTTTTCTCGACAGGACACAAGAATTTGATAGAAACGGGAAGTTGAAAATATATAAGATAATTATTCAACAGATTTTATTAGAGTGCAAAGGTTTCAGAAGCAGCATACACATAGACAACTCTTAAGATTTTTGAGAAGTTGGCATGGCCATGTTAATCTTGTCGTCGCTATCTGAATCCTTCCAGTTCTGGGTTATTGTTTTGATTTGCGTATAAAAGTTAACCCCTGCCTTGCCTGTGATCATACAAAAAAACAGCATCAAATCTAAAAGTAAGTCCATGATAAATGGCCTAATAGTGTAAGTGAAAAGGAAGATGTAATTTTGTGATACCGTAGAAATTGAGATCGCCTGCAAATGATGCCTTGTTGCCAGTAAAGGAGAAAAAGGGTAAAGGAACAGGAATAGGAACATTGATGCCCACCTAGTTCAAATGATAAATGAAGTGACAAGTTATTATCCATTAGAGTATCAATCAAACAAATTTTTATTTTAATCTCTATAACAAATTTATTAGTTTTTAGTGTACAACATTTTTATATTATCAGGGACTAAAAGCATACAGTTTTGTATTTTTGAAGGACTAAAAATGTACAACATTATTATAAAGGATAAAGTTAACATTTTTTTTAATGCTATAGAGATCAAAAATATATTTAACTCTATTTATTATTGTGGTAGTGAAAATATAGCCAAGGGAAACATGCAGTGTTTGGTTTGGTTGACAAATAACAGACACAGTGCATATCCTGATTCAAATCCATAAGACCTATTATCTGTTAATGTGCTTCCAAGAGCAAATGCAAAACACCACACCTGCCCTGCCTCGATTTCGGTCTGAAATTTCCTTGCGGCTACACCAGATCTAGTGAATATAGTAGCACCATTTCCATACCTGTTGGAAAAGTCGGAGTAAGATATAAATGAAATTTAACAAAAGCAAATGACACGGAGTAGTTGCTAACAAAATACTTGTTTTCATTGACAAAGTTTATAGCCTCTTCCAAGCTATCAGCCTGAAGTGAAAAAGAAACACGCTATCAGCATAACATTGTTTTGTGCCAAAATGAAAAATAAAATTATTCCAAAAAAAGGATTTTAAGGATGAAACAAATAAAACATACCTCCGTGAGAAGAAGAACTGGGCCAAAAATTTCCTCCTACACAAGCGTAACAGATAGTCAAATTTAAGTCTAAATTTCAAGTCTCCTTATTCATTAAAACTCTTAGGTGAACACTTACGGATGGGAGTTTAATGAGAAAATACCTTGTAGCACTCCATGTCGGAACTAATATCTGCTAAGATGGTTGGGCCAATAAAGTTGCCAGATTCATATCCGGGGACCTACAAGATATGCATGTAAGAGAATTAACTAACAGGTAAATATCAGTTCCCTATGCTATATATATAACAGGTAAATTGATCATATAAAAGGATTGGGTTTCATGGCAGTCACGCAGTCGATAAGCTTGAAGCCATCCGATCAAGATCGAACGATCCAGATTTTAATCTCAATTTTATATTAAACAAAAATTAAAAACTGATTTAAGATCTCAAACATCTGATCTTGATCGGACAGTTCGAGGTGCTAACTGCACCCACCCCCGACTGCGTCTAATCCAAATTCTCATTTATACAAGCAACAGTAAGGAAATGTGTGAACCATAAAATATGAAATGATAAAAATGGTAGAGAATATAAATGCTACCACTATACTTCTTCCATCAAGCAATAGTCTGGCCCCACTTTCAAATCCAGATTGAATTAATTTGTGTATTCGCTCCTTTGCCTGTGCAGTGAGTGAGAATATTTAAGAAACATATACACAAGATTCATGTAGAAATTTGATGCAGTGAATGCCTATGACAGTAATTCTTAAACCATACTCAGGAGATTGGATATTAAATTTAAGCTCAATCAAGTTCAAAACACAGTCAAAGTAAAATAAGAACTATATGGCACATACAAACCTGTATGCTAATGACTGGACCAAGGTCTGCATCAGCTTCAGTTCCAGCATTTACTTTAAGAGCTTTAGCACGCTCCACAAGTATACTTTCCCTGGACAAACAGTGTGAAGACTAAACAATGAAATTATACTTAAATAACTTATCAGTGCATGGTTAAGAGTAAGTTTTATAAGGATGAAAAAGAACCAAGTCAATTTCCCCAAGACAATTTTATTGCAAGTCCAAATACTACGAGAGTTTTTTCTCTTGCTGCTCCGGGGGAGAGCATGAAATTGCTTCGAGCGAAAGATGCTACTTCAAAAATCAAAATAACACGGATTACATAGGAAACTAATTGAGTATCATACCACGGTTTTGAGCCTCCAACAAAAACAACTGTACTTAGAGCCATACACCTTTGTCCAGCAGCACCAAAACCGGCAGCAATTAAAGCATTTATAGTAGCATCAACACTTGCATCCGGCATGACAACCGCGTGATTTTTGGCCCCCATGTTAGACTGCAAAACAAAATTTCATTAGGTGCAAAACTTTTATCATGGGCATGGGTAGAAAGAAACAATTTAACCATGGAAAGGAGAAAACTAAGACTTAGTGCATGCACCTGAACACGCTTCCCTTTAGCGGCTGCTCTTGCATATATGTGCATTCCAGCCTCAAATACAAAATAAGATAATCAAATAAGGATGCGTAATGAATGACTATCATTTGAAAGAAAGAAAATTTAAATCACTTTCATTTCTCTTTCTTTCTATGTAGGTGCAACATACTGTAAAACGACTCAACTCTGATGTCATACAATTTGATTGACTTTGATTAAATAATCCACTTTATCATAAGTGTAAAAGAAGAGGCATCACATAGAAGCAGTGAAGTTTGAGAGAAAAAAATTCGATGACTTACAACATTTGAACCAACGAAAGATATAGCTTTGATATCATCATGATCGCAAATAGCATTCACAGTATCCTGTCACCAATTGAATTATCACTAACAACAGTAAAAAAGAAAAACAAAAAACAGATAAGGGCATTGATGCATCACAATGTGAAAAGTTATGTGCAAATATCTGATATAAAATTTTAGTACATGATAAAATTACAAATGCCAAATTATGAACACTTGAGTTCCTTTACTTGGAAAGTATCGCAAGAAAATGGAGAACAGAAGTTTAATTAAAAAAAAAAAGGTTATGGCGTACATGGGCACCATGAACTATGTTTAAGACGCCCTCAGGCAAACCAGCTTCCATTGCCAATTGTGAAAGAAGCATAGAAGCACCTGAAAAAAATGCAGAAATGAAAATATGACCGCCGATTTTCTCTGTCATAAGCTGTAGGAACCCAAAAATACAAGTCATGAAAGCTGACAGAATACTGTTTACTTGTGAGTACCATAGTAGCATGCTACATGTACCATCACAAGTGTAGGGAAGAAAAACTAGTGGATGGCTGATACAATTCAATTCTACACTACTAAATGGATCAATAAGACCACTTTATCATTCATCGTCATATAAAATTAATATAGTCTTGTCAAACCAACTGTAAGATATGACATTGCTCCTAAAACATTCTTTGAAATTTCCTTAGTGAGGATCACATTCACAACCAATAAAATTGAAAAATATTTAAATGTAATGAGAAAGGAAGGGTTAACAGAATTTGAACTTCTAGAGCATCAATTTTTGGAGTATTGTTCTTGCTTGACAGTTCAAAATCTCCAATTTATCAATATCCAGATTAGCAATATAGATGAGATATGCAAGCGTAGCGACTGAGAAATCCTAATGGTTTAGTTAAGAAGAGGTAATAAGAAAGGTGTTCAGTTTATTCAAAAAGAGTAACAAAATTTAAAATTTAACCCTGGCGTCCGTTACAGTTCAGGTTGATATTTTATAAATTCCACAATGCTAATAATATAACAAAGGAGCATAAGTTTGCTTTGAATTACACAGAACATCGTGTCCTTTATCCATTTTATTCAACATTAAGCTCCATGTCATGTGACTGTAAGGTCACGGGTTCAAGTCCTGGAAACAACCTCTTGTATAAAAACAGGGTAAGGCTGCGTGCAATACACCAAATGGTGGGACCCCTTCCCGGACCCTGCGGATGCGGGAGCTTCAGTGCACTGGGTTGCCCTTTTTTTTAAGCTCCATGTCAAGGAGTTAAGTCCAGGTAAACAGCTGCAATAAGTAAAAAAAATATACCTGGATCTTTCTCTGATGGTTTTAGGATGAAGGTATTGCCACATGTAACTGCCACTGGGAACATCTGCATAATGATCATACACATTTGGAATTTGTAACGATGTCTTTATCAATAACAGGATTTCATTCTTGTATCCAATACAAAACTCTATATATGTTGTTATTCCCATAAAAAAGTAACAATAACATGGGAAGAGACAACTACAGAGCTATTTCTAGCCTAATCTTTCTCTACCATTATGCATAATTTGACCATTCCTATCTCATTCATCCTGGCATGGATCACAAAAACAAAATGCACAGATTAATTCGACAGCCAAAAAATTCACCAAAAAAAAGTAGAAGTCAACTTACCCAAAGGGGAATCATTGCAGGAAAGTTAAAAGGACAGATGCCGGCACAAACACCAAGTGGTTCTCTAATGCTGAAAGTATCAATTCCATGTGATACATTGGAAACATACTCTCCCATCTGTAGTGTTGCCATCCCACAAGCATGTTCAACCACCTCTACATGACGCAGATCGAAATGCGCAGAGAACACCGGCACAAATAATTATGAACTCAACCATGATCTCAAAACAATAACTTCTCAAGCAACATATTATAAAAGACCAACCTAAACCACGGAATACATCTCCTTGTGCATCCTTTAACGTCTTTCCTTGTTCGGTGGTCACATTAAGGGCTAGTTTATCCTGAAACAATTATAAATTAGTGATAGTATTTCAAAAAATTCATAGAACACTGTAAAGTGCTAACTGCTAACCATATCTCTGCGTATAAGCTCTTGGAACTTCAACATAACACGTTGGCGTTTCGTGATTGGAGTGTTACGCCATGATGGAAATGCCTTCTTTGCTGCAGCCACTGCAGCTTTAAACTCTTCATTTGTAGTCAAAGGAACTTGTGAAACAACTTCTTGTGTAGCCTATCATATCAAACAGTATCAATATCAGAAGCACACCTTTCTCAAAACCGCAAATAATAAACTCAACTATAAGCTCAATATAAAAAAGAAAAACACTTACAGGGTTTATAACATCTATGAAAGTCAGTGATTTTGATTCAACAAATTTGCCTCCAATGAGATTAGGAACCCTCTGATACAATTAAACAAAAAATGAGAGAGAATTGGAAAAACACGTTGAAGAGTGCTAATGGAATTTTGCACAATCAAATTCTGACTACGTAACACTGACATTTCAGATTGAAGATGTGTTCAATGACCGACATGCATGTGTCTTACACAGACACATCATAAATATGGATAATAATATGAGAAAATGACATAATTCAATGTAATCGTGTTTGTCATATGGTCTGTTGGTGTCGATTGTCGAACACTGACATGTGCCGGACATGTGACTGACCTTCTATCAAACGTGTCCGTGCTACAGAAACAAACAAAACAAAACTTATGGTTATCCAAATTCAAAACCAAAAAATACCCTTTTTTTTTCCTTGTTCATTTCAATTTGGTGAATTCATCCTAACTAGTACAATGAGCAACATTAAACAAATTGAAGCCAACACAAAATGCAGAAATTTTCAAATTCTATTGTAATATTTATGAAGGAAAAAAAAAATTGGATTTTTTTTCAGTGACGAGTGATTTCAGAGATACCCATTAATGGAGGAGAGAAAGGTTGAGCTTACCAGAGGATTGGGTTGTGTTGAGAAATGAGAAGTTGCCATGATCGATCAACGTGTTGAGTGAACTGAAACAGTATTAAAATTTGATTAGATTTTCAAATTTCAATTATTGTTGTTAATCATTCAGCTAAGTTAATTAAGTAAATATAAAGCGGGAACATAAGCAATGTGCTTTATTATTTGGGGAAATTGTCTTATTTGTGCTGAATGTGCAATTCGAACATGAGCAGTCATATTTCTACAATCATTTAGTACAACTTACAATAGACATGGCAACAAAACCCATCTCCGCCCTAAATTTAATGGGGAAAAGCCGATTTAATTGGTTGCGGGTGTAGGGGAAATTTATTTTTTAGTACGGGAGTGGGGGATGCTTTTTGAAATTTATTTTATTAAATTTTATAATCATATTTCCATAAGCACCAACCTATTTTAATATATTATTACTCTTTAGAAACATATTTATTATAATTATTTTGCTCATTTGAAATTTTTTTATTAGATATTTAATTATTAATATAATTATTGTTTTTGTTACTATGAAAAAATATGTATTTTTTAAATATTTTATACAAAATAGATTTTTCGAGGGTGGGGG
>Ga0209282_1001392_pt1 | contig 13240 bp, 10 predicted proteins | sample Mtrugardesep15_FD_187529 | JGI IMG/M metagenome (GOLD analysis project Ga0209282, IMG submission 187529) | Root nodule microbial communities of legume samples collected from California, USA - M. trunc garden sep15 (SPAdes) (version 2) | ecosystem: Host-associated > Plants > Roots > Nodule...
GGGAGGGGAGTGTATTTCAAGCATCTTTGAGGGGAGGGGAGTGTAATTTACTCTTATATAAAAGTTGTTTTAACAATAAATTTATCTTTAGGTAGAAGTCAAAAGCTGCAAATTTTAGTTTCAAGTAGAATAAATTTTATAAGCAAAATCAATTCTTCTTTAAATCGTTTAAATATGATAAAATCAATTCTATAATCTCTAGAATTATTTTTGACTCCTCCAAATTGAAACCAAAAATACATTTATCCTGGCAAAACTAGCCATTGACTTACAATAATATTTTTGAAAATAATTGAAGTGGTCGATTTCATTTGACCAAATGGTGCTCTACCTAGTACCTACTTACAAACTTTTCTGAGACAAAGTAAAAAAAGCATGTTACATTTGCGAAAAGTTTATTATTAAAATCAGAATCATATTAATAATTCATAATTATCAAAAAGGACATGAAACATTAACCAAGCAATTGAACGGATCCATCACCAAAAAAATAATCGTACGAGAAAACCTAAGTTCAATTCTTATATGGACAATTTTTCTGTCAAGATTAATAGACTCAATTTCTTTGAAAACCGAAGAGTTAACAAAAAAAGGACATGAAACATCAACATACATGTTTATACAAGTCAATTAGTTATCCTATTTGTTTAAGTTATTACGTAAATTATCCTTGATAGTTTTTATTTTAATAGCTTTAATAGGTTGATTATAACCGTATTTTGTTTTTATGTTTGGCTGAGTCAATTTGTTTCCAGAAAAAAGTAACATTTTTAATGAACAAGTCTAGTATTTTTTAATCTAAACCCAACTGGATGAGCTAAATATAAGACTAGTCATACTGCAATGTGAAAAAGATAAATAGGAGAGCTTCACATTTCCATAGTTTTTTTACCCCAAGCAATATTGCCGTAGCAAAATAATTGTTATTTTCTCCAGTGGTATGATTCATGAAAAACTCCTGACCTTGTACCTAGGAGGCTAGGACATGATCAATAAACAACATCTCCTTGACCGAAAACTACAATGGTCAATGGGACAACAGGACCAAAATTCATCACCAAATCATCATAATAAGGTATATTTGTATATGGAAGTTTACAAGGCACCAAAGTTCATCGCCAAATCAAAATGCATGTGCCATGTAGTTAGTATCGAAACTATGGATGTAGCTGTAGCAAGCAAATAAGCTTTTCCACCAAATTTCACATAGTATTCACTATATTATATGCCTAGGAATCATAATGCAATAAATACATCAGCAGTAACTTGGCTAAATTACCTTACAACTTTATTTTAATTCACAGAAAAATAAGAAACTATATCTCCCGCGTTCTATGGGCCAACATAACCTTTAATTATCTCATCACTCGATGCTGGCAGATGGCTTCAATTTCTTGGGTGGGGGGTTTCCTCCAGAGAGGAGCACGTATACATAAAAGCAGAGCATTGCAGAGCTGCAAATAATGCATATATAAAGGAGTCAGATCAAAATCAGAATAGTCTCGAAGCCAACAGGCCGAATGAAAGAACAATTAGCAGTTTCAAACACAAATTATCAACAGTTTAGAAGCCACAGATTGAGATACCTTATAATAGCACTGATGCCGGTTGGAAATACTTTCTTTGCCTACATGCAGAAAAGTAAATGAGTATAACAATGAAGTATGAAATAATAAAAAACAGTCTTTGGCAAAAAAGATGTAGTACCAGTGAGTAGCTCTGAAAGTTCTTCCATAAAAGGATCCCTGCCAATGCTGCAAAATAAAGAAACAAGATTAAAGAACAACTATCCAAATAAATCATGCTGCAGCCATTTATGTTTCTTTATTTTTTACTCCAAGATCAATGGTGTCTTACTACTGATGAGATCTTATACCTGCTTGTCCTAGAATAAATGGCAAACTTGACTTTCCTTGCCTCCAGACCTTCAAGCTAAAGGTGCTGAGGAATAGTAAAGCACCTCCAAAGAGCACACCACTGGCTAGTGTTGCAGGATTCCGTGAAAAAAGGAATCCAATAATGCCTCCGGTTGTAACAAATCCACCTACAACAAAAGACAGATAATATATATCATATTTAAAGAGAGGGTAAATCGAACAATAGGACATAGTTTTATTTTATTTTTTGTATTGAAATAATGCATGGTCATTTCCTATGGATTGTTGTTACAATCAAAAGGTTCTATACCCTGTTCTATAGCCATCTATGGATTGTTGTCACAAGTTCTATACCCTGTTTAGCATCATGTTCTTAAACTACGAGACAGGTTCTATACCCTGTTCTATACCCATATATGGATTCTTGTCACAAGTTCTATACCCTGTTCAGCATCATGATCTTAAACTACGAGACATGTGATAACCATAATCTATATAACACTTGCCTTCAAAAAGGCATTCTTGAGGCAAATCAATTCACTGTATTATTTTCAAGATCTTTGCAACAACACACTTTGAACAGAAAGTATAATTGGTTTCTTTTTCCCTTTCACTTATATTCAACTTACCTAGATGGCTAGATCTAACTTTTTAAAAATAAAAAAATCTACATAAAATGTTGTGTCAACTAGAATATCATATTGAACCCCCCTCCCCAGCCCTTTCCTAGGTGAAACTTGAAAGGAAAAAAACAATAAAACAAGCAAAATCACGGAGAAGTTTATAGAAGATAAAAAATGCCACGAGTACATAACAGATCAAACTTATAAATAGCGACCAAAAGAGTTTTATTTTTTCCCTTCTGGATGACAAGTAGAAGGACTTAGTTTGAAGTAGTTCATTGCTAGACAAGATTTATGATGAGACATTATGCATCATCTAATCCATGTAACTAACCCAACCATGTGGGAAACTCTTTGGTTGTTATTGTTGATAAATAAAGAGACTATGAATGCAACTAGGTCAAACTTTTCGACATGAGCACCTAAGTGAGATATATTAAGACTTAACAGTAAAGTCGTCTAACATACTAGTGCAAATTCTATCTAACTGGGAACACTTACCAAACGGAATGCCAAAACAAAAATCATGAATTTTTGCAGTTTTTTTCTGCTGATCAACGCCTTCCTGCACTGCCTCTCCTAACCCTATTTTTTCCGTGCCATTTTCTTCTACTGTTGAATATGACTCCTGTTTTTCTTCTACCTTCAATTTTGATTCATCGGGTGCATAACTTAGTGTATTTTTGGTGTCAGAATTAGCAGTTTCGGCACCATGGCTCTCCAAACTCATAGCAACTGACAACTATATGAGACATGCTTCCTGTTTAGTATCAATATCAAAATAATTGCAATAGCAATCTTTCATTTAAAAGAATATATAATATACACCGGTCTACAAGCCAGTTCATGATGTCAAACTCTATTGCCCATCTTTTTATAAACAACTTACTTAAGCGCTTATAGCATAAGTACTTGGTCATAAAGTGTTTATGTGTAAGATATTTCTATAACAAAAGATAAAATATAGTCAAACTAATTTTGTAAGCTACCATGAAAAACTTTTGAAAATGTAGTAAGTTATTTCTATAAACTCTCCCAAACACTCTCACAAGTACTTATGTCAGTAGATAAACTCAAATAAGTCAATCCAAACAGACCCTATGCCTTTTAATTTCAGAGGAGCAGCTTATGCAATCACAAAGATTTAATATGATTTCCACTAATTTCACATAAACATAGATAGATGATAAACTAAACTAATTGTGCATTTCATGTTCGTTAAATCATTAATACCGACTTTGTCGTACACACTTCCATCACGCTGTTCACAATTATCGCTAAATTTACATACAGATACTGAGCTACAAGCATATATTTTCACCAAAGCTGTGCTTTTTGTTGTAAATACGCCAAATTTAAATCACAGAGGTACTAAATAAAATGGATTTGTTTATATGTCTCTTTTACATTTAATTAGACATGATTTGAAAGGAAAACATAATCATCCAAATCTATTAACTAAAACAACAAATTCAAAAAATTAAATGCAGAAAAGAAAGCATTCATCTTCAACACTAAAGTCAACAAAATTCGTACTTAGAGATAGCAACAAATTATGATTCTAAATAATTGAGGCAATAACTAAGATTCTGAAGCATTGCATTAGATCTATGATATTTGAAGGTTTTAGCGTAGCTGATGAATATAATTGGATAAAGTAAAATCGTAGGAAGTTAAAGAGGACCTTGGAGGGGCGAAAGGAGAGGCATGGAAGCGAGCGACTCTTGAGGTGTAGACTGCGATGAACGGTGGCGGAGAAGCAGAAGAGATGAGCCTGAGATGTCGCCGCCATACCGGAGAGAGTAATGCTCGATTTCGATTTGCAGTAGAGAATTCAATTCAATTCAGATTTTGGGTTTGGGAATTGTGAGTGTGAAAAGAGAATGAGAAAACGTTGCTGCAGTTGTACCGAATGTGGGCTCGTCAAAGCTGCGACCATTCAGCAACTGGTCTGGTCCAAAATATTTTAATTCCAATAAATATTTTGTACCAGTTACCTTTTAATTGTCACAAAAAGTTACCATTGTTATATCAAGTAAGAGCAAAAGTCTAACATTAGATTAGATGAAAAAATCAATGTTGAGCGCTTTGCAAGTGATGAGTCTCATAAATTCATTATTTTAAGGTTTTGCGTTGAGATATTACTCAATAGCGTGGTTATTCTAGACCCAATGTGATAGTTCTCATGACCCCTTTATGATCCAACAATGATATCAAAGCTATGGTTGAACCAACTAAATCTTATTGACAAAGTGTTCATGCATAAGAAATTTTGTTGTAGCGTGTCCCGTTAAGTGTCGCCAACGACAGTGCAAGTAAATATGGATGCAAAAGAAGGAAGCATGCTCAAAAAGAATATATCGACTCACTTAAGAGGGAGATTGCTGCTATATGATAAACATGTGGATGTTGAACATTTTACAAGTGAGAGGACTCATACACTTCTTACCTTAATGTTTTAGGTTAAAGTTTGATGTTCAACTCACTCATTTGATTGCTCTTGGCCTATTGTAGACGATCACATAAGCTTCCCTTGCGACCCAACAACCATCAAACTATGTCACGTCAACAAAAGTGAAAATGCTCCCATCAACCTTTAATTTGATCATATTTGAATTTCAACAACCAAAATACGTTTTTTTACCAACAATATATTTTTGAGTAAATAGTCAATTACCCCCTTGAAATGGTAAGTTTCATTAATTACCCCTCTGAAATTAACAAAACTTCAATTACCCCCGTGAAATTGCACAACGTTAATCAATTTACCCCCTCCGTCAAATTCTTATGTTAGTCAACATCATGTTTTGCAAATACCCCCCAGAAGTTTTGCATTTATGTGCAAAATGTCCCCTGAACTTGAAAAATATAAATTTTCAAGTTTAGGGTGCATTTTACACATAAAATGCAAAATTTAGTAGGAGTATTTGCAAAACGTGATGTTGGCTAACAGAAGAATTGGACGGAGGGTAAATTGATTAACGTTGTGTAATTTAAGGGGATAATTGACTATTTACTCAGTATTTTTTCTTGATAACCTTTTTATTATATTAATTTTTATGCCACATTTTATTTTATGTAAAAAATTTAAAATGTCTCGTAGATCCCAAAAATCTAAACAAAAAGAAGTTGTCATTTCCCTCCACCCAAAAACCCTTCCTTGGTTTGGTTTCTGCCATGGTCGTCATTTTCATTCTTCAGCTTTGAATTGAATCCTCTCAGAAAATGGGTATGAAGTTAAGAAATCGATGAGTGAGTAACACGAGAGCACAAAAGCTTCTCTTTCCCTTTTCCGAAAATATGCAATTTTCGACTCGTCTCCATCTCTTTGCAAGGCCTTTACTCTCTTCCTCTCTCCTCTACCCTTCGCGCAAGGTTCCTCTCTTTTCACTCACGTTATTCATTCATTGTTACTAATTAATGTTTATTATTCTCATTTTGAAGCTTACCATGATTTTTTTTTATTAATAATTTAAACAATTAAAACATGAACTTGAATTGTGATTATGCTTCTAATTGAACAAATTTATGGATTTAATTTCATAGCTGATTAGCGAAATATTATCATTCACTGAGTGTGTGATGTATGTGAGTTTTGGTTCTTTCTGGGTTTACATGTTTTCTCAAAAAGTAATGGCCTTTGATGTAGTTAAACTTATAGTTATAGATTGAACAAATACATCAAGCTAGGCACTTCACACGGGTTCAAATCCGGCACCTCACAGATATGGCGCTTGTCACTACTTTTACAGACAAAAAAGAAAAGAAAAAGAATAGTGGTCAATTAACTATTTGCTTCGATCTTACCTCAAATCATTTGCTTAGCCAATGAAACTCCAGAGTACTGACATATACAAGTATTAAAATAACAACCAAATGTGCTAAAAAGTTACATATTTTATACATTTCCATAATTTAGGCTTTCTATAAAAACCATCGGTGAATGACGCAGGACGCACTTAGCAAATGAAAATAGTTGGACTGTATTCTAGAAAGGGGTAGTATCAGGTAATCTAACAGCAAATGAGGAACTAATTTTAGATAAGAATCATTTGTAACACTGATTAGGGGAATTCATGGCACCTAAGTTTTGCAATTTGTGGTGATTATATGCATTTGGTTGCTGTTCCGCAATAATCATGTACTAGTAGTTCATTTTCTTTTTCTATTTTTGTTTCTTTATCTTTCTTTTGTGCTCTTAAGTTTCCCTGTCTCTTAAATAATTTTTTTTTTATTTACTTTTATCTTAAATTATGACTATTTTTGCACAGAATGGATTTAGAGAAATAATGACCAGGATTGGCTTGAACACCTGCTCACTTTCTACTACAGGTATTAGTTCCCATATCTCCTTATGTACCCGCGTGTGTCTATTTCACATGAACTCTCAGTGGCTTTCTTCCGAGGGAATCATTCTTTTTCTGTGTGTTTGTATGTGTCTCTTCCTTGTAATGTTTGAAACATTTTCTAGTTTCAGCTGAAGCTTCAGATTTTGAATGTGATGAGATACATGACGATGTCAAAGCAGCAGAGAAAAATAATGCACTTTGTTTGGCTGTCTCGCAGCTCGCTAGCGAGTTTAGCAAGGAGTCAAGGTTATCTTTGCATAAGTTTTTTGGTGTACGCTATGCCAATGTGGTATCTACGGGCTCCTTGAAGCTTGATATAGCTCTTGGAATTGGAGGATTACCAAAGGTGATAACTTAGACTAGTACTGTTAATTGTTATCCTTTAGATCGTGTTTTTTGAAGAATTATCCTTTAGATCGTTGTTTGGTGTATCGGGATATGTACCACATGCTTACAGTATGCTGGTCAATCGTGCTAGTGACAGTGTTTCACTTTTTTTCCTAACGTGTTGGTGTGTTTGTGTTTCTGTCTGTCTCCACATTTTATACTCCAAACACAGGATAAATTAACAAAGTGTATAAATAAGCTACTACACTGACACAAATAATACAACCTTTACTTTAATACATATCAAGAGGTTTCCTTAATATGCATCACATTTGAATGTAGGGTAGGATCGTTGAAATTTATGGACGAGAAGCAGCTGGTAAGACAACACTTGCCCTTCAAATTATTAAAGAAGCTCAAAAGCTTGGAGGTACATATTATTATTTTGGTATTTTAATAATTAAAACTCATAGATAAAGAATTTCATGATTTGTACTTCAAATACGAAAATGACTATTAAACTATTAATAGGATTTCTGAAACATGATAAGTGATCTGAGTTAAGGATCAATCTTAGCCAAACAATAATAAGGAACTGTCGGAGCTTGTTATGGGAAACTGTTATTTTCTTTACTCTCTACAGATACATGAAGACACTTATAAAAAATGAATATAAAGATTTACTGCTACTCTGTACTATCTTAAGTTTCAAAATGAGTCAATTCCACAGCCAGTGTGCTGCTCATTTTACACACGCGCACACACAATAATTTAATGCTTGGTTGAGCATTTAATTCATCAAGCATGTAATAAGAATTCCTATTGCATGGTTATGTTTAATTTCTTTTAAGTGGAAAATGTACAGGTTAAGGGTTTACACTACATCACCATATAGAAATTCCGAGTTCTTAATGTCATTTTTGTAAACCAACATATCAGTAATTAAATGTCATTTTTGCAAACCAACATATCAGTAATTATTTTGACTGTAGTCGGCATCATTTCAATTCATGGCTACTCAAAAGTGAAGGATAGAGAGAGAGAACTAGGCAATAAGAATCTAAGAAACTTGTTTGAATTTCAAGCTAATCAAATAATTTGGTGGTAGGATCTCCAAGAAATACTTGGTAAGTATGGAAAATAAATAGAGGAAATTGTAAGCTTTTCCATTATTTGGAAGTAGATTAGTTTCTTGAAAAATCTATCAGCTTGTATTATTTATTGAAACATTATCAGTGAGTGAAAGTGTCCAGACTGCATTAAGCTGCTTCTCTCTAATAGTGATTTCTTTTGAATTTTAATATAGGCACAATAATTGAAAATTTTTTGTGCAAACTACTTGTCAGTTGCCGCATGCAAGATTCATAGTAAACTACCTGTCTCCTTTCAATTTTATAAATTCTATTCATTCTGCTGGCAGGATATTGTGCATATCTTGATGTAGAAAGTGCATTAGACCTTTCACTTGTGGAGTCAATGGGTGTAAATACCAAAGACCTTCTCATCTCAAATCCTGATTGTGCTGAAAATTTGTTGAGCATGGTTGATACACTAACAAAAAGTGGAGCTGTAGACGTGATTGTGGTTGATAGTGTAAGTTACTTTGGTTTTACATTCTCATTAGTTTAGCAAAACCAACATCTTTATAAAATTCCTTTGCATTGTCATGAGATCCAAAAGCAGTATTTGACTTACAAGATTAGTGGCTATATTAGTCGTGTGCCCAGCTCTATTGTAGCCGTAACAGACTTTCATCCAACTATTTAGATTGGCTTTCTTTATCCTCCTCTCTTACTATTTTTTAAATTGTTTTTGATCATTTCTTAAAATTGTAGGGTTTTGGTAGGGAAGGAAGAAGTAAAAGAGAGAATAAGCTAATGAATAATCTGAAATTGCTATTGATTTGATGTGATAAAATACTGAGCTCTACTTGTTCCAATAATATATTCTTATTCTTAATTGTAAATAAAAAAGGAAGTTATCACGATTCAATGATAATGTGATGGCATATTTCCAAGATATTTTAACAGTTAATACATTTCGTCTTTAGGTTTGCTCTTATGTAAATATAAGATGATTTTGTAATTCCAGGTTGCTGCTCTTGTCCCGAAATGCGAACTTGATCAATTAGGAGTTGCTACAAATCAAGATTTACATTCGCGAATAATGACTCAAGCACTACGGAAAATTCATTATTCATTATCTCGCTCCCAAACTCTCTTAATTTTTGTTAATCAGGTCAAAATTGCATTACTTGAAACTGTGCATCTTATCATTTGAATGTCAATTGGTACAATATACGAACAAACCGTTAGATATAACATTCAATAGTGTCTCTCGTATGCAGGTTAGATTTAGTCCAAAAGCATTTGGGGGAAGCGGACCTATGGAAGAAGTCACTTGTGGTGGAAACGCTTTGAGATTCTATGCAGCTGTTCGTTTGCGACTTTCAAGAATAGGATTGATAAAAACTGAAGATAAGGTGTGGTCTTTAATATATTTGAAATACCATTGGGATCCAGAACTATAACTAAATTATTTCTTGAGGAAGATTGTCTTAATTCCGACACTTCTCTTTTGTATCTTACTACTTTTTAGTAACATAATGTTACCCAATTTCTCCTTTTCTTTCTCAAACACCTATCTTGTATTAATTCTTTTATCCTCTTCTGACATCTGGTGCTTCAGGTTGAGGGTATCACAGTCTGTGTGCAAGTGGTAAAAAATAAACTAGCACCGGCAGCAATGAAAAAGGCTGAACTGGGTATCAAGTTTGGAAGAGGCTTTTGCCAAGAATCAGAGGTCTTTGATTTGGCTTGTGAACATGAACTCATTATGAAAGATGAGGGAAACTACTTCATTGAAGGGGAGCCTTTTACCAGTAGAGAAGCTGCTGAACAATTTTTGGCTAAAAATAAAAGGATTTGTGACAAGTTAGTTATGGACATGAAAAGACTTTATCTTTAGAAAATTGGTTAAACCTCCAAATTTTCCATGGATGGTCTAAAGCCAAACTGGAGACATTATGTGATTAAAAAACTTCGCAATCATATTCTTAAGGCGTTAGTATTGCTTTCAATAGGCATCAACCACTCTGTATATGAGCAAAACTGCATTTTAAGTTACTGGAATTGTCAGTTGCTATGATGTGACTATGTGAAAAACACTTTGGAGCTAGGTGTGGAGTACCGCAAAATCACAGTAGAAAAAGTGAAATTTGATTGCTCTTTGTAACCCATTTGAAACATGCTTATGTATTAAGAACTATTAATTGTATTCATTAGTCAAACCATTTGAAACCTGTGATGTATATGATGAGTTGCCTTGTTTTCTGTTACCCCCTCCCTAATTCCAAGTTAGATCGTTAGATTTTATGTATTCATTGGATGAATCTGTGTATCCCTTTTTCTGGTTCCTATGCTTCTGTCTTACTATGCTTGTGAACTGTTTTCAGGCGACAAAGCTATGTAGAAACAGATTTTTCAACTCTCCAAAATCCAAAATTTCAGATGTATTATAAACAAAAATCAAAATATGCTTCCAAATATATATTTCTAAGTAAATCATATTAATACCAGATAAATTATACTCACTTTTTTTTTTCTCATGTGTTGCATAGGTTAAATATTTTTTTGTTTATTGAAATTTTATCTAGTGATGAAATTGAAAATTGAAATTTGTGTTAGGCTATTTATATAATTTTTTTTATTGAAATGTATGATTCTCATTTTTAACATTGGCAACACAAGGGACATTGGTCTTGATTATGCTCTTTTCACACCTCCTACCGTGTTGGTGATTGATGGTTATGCTAACCTCTGTTATGCTGTTGTGGATGCTGTTTATTCAACATTGGAGAAAGTAGGTGGAGGGTCATTGAACATAGTTGTATAAGAGTGGTTGGCCTTCATCTGATGGGACAGTAACTTCACTCAATAATGCTAGAACTTACAAGTTACAACACGTAGGGGTGTGCATGGTCGGGTGTCATAACCGACCAAACCATATCCATATATAAACTATTTATATGGTTTTGGATTCCTAATCATGACCATATTTTATTGTAAATCGATTATGTAATCGGTTATGAATATGATTATGGATATATAACCGGTTAATTTTACAAAACTGGATTATAAATGGATATGGTTTAATTTAAAAGCATATCCGAATTATTTTAAGATTTCAATTAAAAATCGATTATTTCTCTTTTAAAATCAGTTTTAAAACCAAACTTTATAAACAAAAATCCAAATTTAAAACAGCTTATTCATAAAAGCTTATCTTATACAAAATAGTTTATTACAATTTTTTTTTTAAACAACTTATTTATGCAAAACTGCTTATTAGTTATTACGATCTCATTTTTAAAAACAGGTTATTCAAAACAACTTATTTTTGCAAAACAACTTATTACGATATCTTTTTTAAAAAACAACTTTTTTAAAATAGCTTATTTATGCAAAACAGCTTATTACGATCTCATTTTTAAAAAACAACTTATTTATGCAAAACAGCTTATTACGATATCTTTTTTAAAAAACAACTTTTTCAAAAAACACTGTGAATGCTTTAGGCCTCGTTCTCAATCTTGTGAATATGAAAGCTTACAAGTTGTGTATTTTAATTGTGGAAAATACGGCAACAAGAATGCATTTGTCTAGTCAACAAAATTTTTGACGTGAATAAAAAAAAATAATGATAGATTTTTGAAACAATTTTTTTTTATGAAGATACACTAGAATGACAAAATTACTTATATCATAATATTTTATTTAAATAAAAATAAAAATAAATAAAATATGAACCTGTTTCATTCAAGACACCTTAATTTGTGAAAAAAATAAAAAGAGAAATTATTAAAGGAGGCGAAATGTTTTGGAAAAATATTAAAATAAATTGTAAAAAAATAATAGGTAGGACTAATAAATGATATTATTCTACTAAAAAAATTATACTATAATATCCTATTTAATGAAAAATCTTGATGAAAAAATATAAAAATAGAAAAAGCATTACATTCTTCCATTCAAAGATTATTAAATCATTGATAAAATTAATATAAAATAAATGCATATTCAAATCATTTTTTTGTAAATGATGAAGATTTGTTTCCATGCTAAAAGAAAACAAACGAGAAAATGAAAATATTTCCAAAATTAAAAACAATTAGAAAAAAATAAAAAATAAAAAGTTTTTTTTTTGTTTTGTGGTGTATGGGATTCGAACCCATACCTTACATATATTATCTCTACCAACCGAGCTAAACTCACAGTAACAAAAAGAAAGAAATAACATTAAAAAAAACAGATACATTATTTCTCGCATATTCTTATATTCTTAAAAGAAATATTTTTTCAGAGCAAAAGAAATAACTTTATCATTATTCATTCCTTAAAAAAAATTACTTTATCATTGTACATATATCATATATGATGAAAAATATTTTTTTTCTAGTATAAAACTAATATTAAATTTTATCAATAAATAATAATATTAAAAGAGGGTGAAAGAGAAAGAAATGAAAAGATTTTCCAATAAAGAAAATGAAAAGAAAGAAATAAGATAAACTAAACAAATACATTATTATGTATGATAAGAATATTGTATTTCTTTAGAAAAATAATATTATTAAAAGTGTTTGAGGAGAGGGAAATGAGATTGTATTTCTATAGAAAATAATATTATTAAAAGTGTTTCAGGAGAGAGAAATGAATATAATAATAAATAATAAAAAATATACACATATATGAAATTTCAAAATTATTTGATACTGCAACTAATAACTTCGATTATCATTCCTTAGAAAAAAAACTTCAATTGTCATATGAAACTAATGTCGTGTAATTATTCTATTTCACATAGTCATAGAGGTATTTGTTAATTAATTCTCAAAAAAAGAGATACTATACTATTTTAAGCCATGGGTTGCCACCTTTTCCTAATCACTCAAAACAATAACTGAATAAAAAATTTGAAGAAAAAGACAAAAGGAAAGTAAAAAACATGTGCTATAAATAATAACTCCACATAGACATAGTTATAGACAAGTACAAACAAAGTA
>Ga0209282_1001393_pt1 | contig 13238 bp, 6 predicted proteins | sample Mtrugardesep15_FD_187529 | JGI IMG/M metagenome (GOLD analysis project Ga0209282, IMG submission 187529) | Root nodule microbial communities of legume samples collected from California, USA - M. trunc garden sep15 (SPAdes) (version 2) | ecosystem: Host-associated > Plants > Roots > Nodule...
TCCGCCGTCGCACCATAAAACACCACCGTTCATCTCTGCTTGCTGTAACGCTGCTGTCACACAGTAAGACACCACCGTCTCTCTGTTTTCTTTGATCCGTTGCTCGTGTTTTATTGATACCAAACTCTCTCTGTTATTGTTATTGATACCAAACACGTTGTTCTGTTTTGTTCTGTTGTCTGCTCATATACCAAACCAAACTCTCTGTTGATCCGTTCCTTATTGTTCTGTTTTCTGCTCTCTCTCTGTTATTGTTCTGTTTTCTGCACATACTGTTTTCTGCTCATATACCAACCAAACTCTCTCTATTATTGTTCTGTTTTCTGCTCATATATAAAAATTTATGAATGTGTCATGAGATTTGAATGTTATATTTAATTTTATATTAGATATATGTTTGTTTATAATATATAAAAAAAAAGTAGAGGTAAAATGGAAAAAAAATGCTCCGCCATCAATGTTGTGTTGAATCTTTAGTTGGTAAAATTCGATGTTTTCTGAATACTTATCTATCAAGATGTATCTCACGCATACCTGTATCAAATACATGTTGGAGATCAATACTTTTATAATTTTGTAGTATCTGGATTTCGTAGTTTTCCATGAACGACTTATTTTAAAGTTTTAGAATTTTGCCTGTTTCTAGTTTCCACATGTTTGTACTTTGTAGTATCTGGATTTCATAGTTTTTCATGAATGGCTTATTTGATTGCTTTGGAATTTTTTCTGTTTCTAGTTCCCGCATGAAATGATTGAAGTTTATAAGACTAAGATAAGATAAAGTGAATTGGGTGCCTGGGGAATCCCTTCTGCTAGAACTAGAAGTAAATCAGATAAAACTGAAATATGTGTTATGCATTCAACTATGCGGTCGATTGTTTTTAATTAATGCCTAAAAATAATAACACAATGCTAGTAAGAATAGGACCTTTTTAATAATTCTCTTTTGATTCATACTTGTCTTAATAACACTTCGACTGTTCAGTCAGTATAATAATTCTTGTTTTTAATTTTTATGCAGGCCCTGTCGCTGATGACATGTTCCATTGGCAAGCTACAATTATGGGCCCAGGAGATAGCCCATTTGCGGGAGGTGTGTTTCTTGTGCAAATTCACTTCCCTCCGGATTATCCTTTCAAACCACCCAAGGTAAACCCAAATTCTGCTTTATGCAAATGTATAACAGACACATGTTGAGCTATATGTCTAGGTAGTAAGTACACTCTTTATGCAAGAAGAGCTTTCTTCACTTTTATGTTAGCTCAGATATTTTTTTCATTATCGTATTATAAATCTCCCTTTAGCCAGCATATAACAATGGAAATCAATATAGTGATGGACAGAGACTCTAGTAACTCCAAATCTTTTTTGCAAGGGCAGATGTTGTATTGAATTTGATGAGCAATTTCATAAGCTTTTAAAATCAAATATCAATTATAGTGTATTTGATATTTGTTGCGAACATGTGATATTATTGCTTTTGTTAAAATCACAATTTAAATTGCATGATCCTGCAATTTCACCATTCTACACTAGTAGTGGCAGATCTTCTGTATGACATTTGGGAGCTGTGGCTTCCCCAAATCCCAAGCTTCAAATACGTTGGGAGCCATGGCTTCCCCAGTTACTTTTGCTTCAAAAAAGCACTGTTAATTTTGTATAAATACGCATAGTGGTTGGCTTGGGATCTTGGAGTGTGCTCCTCTCAATGTCTCAGGTTCGATTCCCTTTGGTTCCATTTTCGGTGGGCAAGTCCAAACAGAGCTTTGCTATGGCTTTAAATGCTCCCCCCATTTGGGCGGTGGGATTGGTCCCCTCGAATTAGTCGGTACTTGGATCGGATAAATGAGTTTTAAAAATAAAATAAAAAAGAAATTGTATAAATACAAGCTCTTGCTAGTAGCGCAACAGTTAGTTTGATGTTATGCACCCACCATGTGTTATGTTCGATTCTGATGTGTGTCATTCTATCCTTGTTGTGATCTTAGATTTTACCATCTTGCTACACATTATATTTGTAGGATCTTACGATCCTTGTTAGGATTTTGCTATCCCTCTCCCAATCTTAGGCATGATCTTGTGATCTGCAGTGTTAGTGGATTTCTATGCACAAATTGTGCACAGAAATCCCCAATCTGATTCAATCCACCCTAATTATGTGTAGCTAGTTGTTCATTATAGAGATGCTGCAATCGTTTTTTCATGTGTTGTTGATTAGATTTAACTAGCACCCTTCACAATTCCACTTTGTGTGAGTGTTTGTATGACATTCATTATCAATATGTTCAGGTTTCATTCCGCACAAAGGTTTTCCACCCTAATATCAACAGTAACGGTAGCATTTGCCTTGACATCCTGAAAGAGCAATGGAGCCCTGCCCTCACAATATCCAAGGTGATCTTAATACTCTATCTATCTCATATTAAGTGTCTTTTAAGATTATATACATTTCTTACGAAAATCATGCAGAGTACTATTTTTTATGGTAAAATGAGCTTCATTTACGAAAGTACCCATATTAATAGTAGTTAATGGAGTCGTTCGGTGCGTCGAGATACAATAATATATTAGTGGAAAAATGTAATTAACGCTTAATTGCTAAATCTAAAATGACAAATTATACTGGACAAGTGATTAAGTGAATGGAATAGTTTTTTGGTTTGTTTGAATTTTCTTGTCAGGGAAACTGAAATATTAAAATTTTGTAGGTGCTACTGTCCATCTGTTCTCTGTTGACTGATCCCAACCCAGATGATCCTCTGGTCCCTGAAATTGCTCATATGTACAAGAGTGACAAAGCTAAGTATGAGGCCACTGCTCGGTCATGGACCCAGAAATACGCCATGGGTTAAGGGATGGCCAAGATATTTGACATTTTATCTTTAGTAGTAGTAGTTAATAAATAGTCTTGAATTGATCTAAACAAATTTTATACTCTGCTCTCCTTTCTGCCAACTTGGAACTGTGCATTATTGGAAAGGCAGTTTTGAATTATATGAAGTTTATGGACTCAACTTGTTCTTTTATATGTTCTGTATCTATTTCATTTAGTTTACATTAAGGGTATGTTTGGTTTAACGTTTCCACCACGCAGATGCCCGTTAATAGGGACCTATATCGCCACATTTTGAAAGTTAGGGGTGAAAACAGCGTTTAAGCCAATTAAAAAATAACATTTATCTCAGATATCATAAATTCATCATCCTTAACCGAGAAATCTTTTTCCTCAATCGAACCATCAGCGAAAACTCTAATTTCCGGGGCTGAAACCTCGACGAGATTACGAGAACCTTATGAACTATGACGTTGAACAAACAGACTTTGAGATCATATGAAAAAGAGTTTGATTCGAAGAAGTGAAGAGAGTGGATGTGGTTGTCGTTGGCTGGTTTTTGTAGAAGAGTTGTTGGTTGACTGAAGAAAAAGAAGAAAGAAGGGTAAAATTGAATTTTAGATTAGTTTTTGGATCATATGTTTGCAACTAAAATATATCTGGGTAAAGAAGGCTTTCAGTAATTTGACTTTGGACGATGTTGATTTGATTTTTTTATTTCGAAAATCCTTTTTAGTTTTATTAATTTTTTTTTAAAAATGGATAGTAAATTGATTAATGCCACATAGTTGCCATGCGTACAAGTTGGTGCATGTGTCACATATGCACAATCGTGCCTGTGCCAAATAATTAAGAAAGTGGGGCCAAATATTTTTTTAAAAGACAAAGTTGCAGAAACGTTTTCCAATTTTTTTTGGATTAATTGTAGTTTTAGTCTCTAACTTTTTTAAAATTGCGATTTTGATCCATAAAAAAAAACTACAAAACTGCCTCTTAAGTTTTGTAACTGTAGCAGTTTTGGTCTCTAAGATAAAAAAAATTAAACTAAGATGCAATCGCTACATATGATAGTGTATAGATAAACTACCGATAAAGTGTAATCCGATGAAGCATCTAGAGGAAAATAAAACTATTACCAGATAATAAAAACTTACTACCACACATGATGATCAAAAAACATGAACGAAAAACAAAGATACAAAAAAGATACGCCATTCAATTTTTAATTCATATTACAATGTTAATATATGTAATTATTAAATTGTATATACAGATTTAAAACGAGGTAGGAACTTGTAGGTTTAAATCTTTGTTTTGAATTTTTCTGTTTCATAGATGAATGCAAAGATCATATCTGGTTCTAGTATCTAGGTTGGCTCTTCCCCCAATCCCGAACACTTGATTACAGTCCTGGTACAAGTTTAACACGCAAAATTCCATACTGTTATAGAAACAACTAGACTTTTGACTAGCGCGTCGCGTATGTCTAACTAAAAATCACAAACAAATTTAATAAGTATATAATATTATGATTAAAATTAACTTAATATGCATTTAACAACATTTTAGATGAAATTTATTAGATTAAATTGCTGCTAACCTAATGCAGCATTTTAGAGAAAAATTATTAGATTTAGTTGCTGTAGACCTAACAAAATTAATAAATAAAGATAAGTGTACAAAAACAACATAATTATACAAATGATGACACAACATATGAAATTTAGAGCCAAAATTTTATGGTTGAAGATTAGTATTATTTAGAGCCAAAATTTTAGGGTTGAGTTGTTGCAAACCTAATAAAGGATTAATGGATGGAAAAAATTAGGTTAAGACTTAACAAAATTAATAAAGATTTCTCTCTTCTTCTCGCTATTTTGTTTCCTTCATGTGGTCAAGGTTCGTTTACTTCCTATGCTTCTGGTTCTCATTTTATATTCAACTAATAAACATGAAGCGCTAAACCAAAACAAATTGGTTAAAAGGTAAAATAAAATCCTAAGGTTGTCTGAGATTTTTCTAATAAACCAAATACAATTTTGGAGAAATCAAAAATCAATATAAAGCAGCGACGGAGCTACAAATTTTATTGAGTCTGTACAAAATTTTAATCACAAATTTACATGTAATATATAGATAGTTATAAATCGAAATAAAAGAGGCTCGTCATTTTGTCAATAAAAACATAATTTGAAATAAGAAATGAAACATAACCTACCAATAGTGTGCTAAATAAAATTAGAAGGTAAATAAAACAATGATAAGTTTTAGTGATAGCTGCAACCATAGGTAGATATCCTTAAATGTTTTTATAATGGTATCCTTTATATTATCTACGGTTTTGTACGTAGATAAAGGTGAAAAACATACCGTGACAGTTATTTAGTAATGAAAGACAAATTTAGTTACAGAAATCGGTCACTATAAATCAAATTTCTTGTAAATTCCTTGTAGTTATACAAAGAAAGTATGGGTTGAGCTCCAAACATATGCCCGGGCTCGCCGGGTGGTAAAACGACCCTTGATATAAAGATGATTGAATCAAACAATTTTTCAGTGTTGCTGCTTCTTTTTCTTTGAGGATGATGATTAGAAGGTTGAATCACCAAGTCTTCCAATTTCATCCTTCTATCTTAGAAGAAAAAGTCACTCTTTACGGTGATTTGTTCTTGTTGCTTCTGATTCACCATATTTTAGAAAATGACTTAGGTGGTTTGAGTATTTATAGAGAAGACTCATTGATTATGTTATAAGGAGAGTAGATTAAATAGATGACAATCAGATTACTAGAGGCAAATGATGACCTAAAACAACTATAATAGAAGGATGAACTTCCTTCCCTATAACCTGTGATTACTGTACTCATAGTATCCAGCCAAAGATTTTACGAAGCATTATTCTTTTCTAAGTCTAACCAATTATCCAACCATTATGGGTCACCCAACAATGATCATGACTTAGACCAATCTAGTCAGTCTTCTCACACATGTGAGGTCCAAGTGATTAGAGTCTCTTTAGACTATCTCCAAGTGTTTATAATGTCTCCATACTATTACAAGAGTTTCCACTACTGGGTGAGATACTTAGGTTTGTTTGAGTTTGTATCTGCTTAATACAAAATAATTTTTACGACTGAAAACCCACCAAGAGGGGATAACATTGGAAATCCTATATTAATTTAGGAGTACTTCATTCATACTACTTAAATCATCATGATCTTTTTTTTTTTTGAAGAATCATCATGATCTATATTACATCATACTACTTTATTATTTGAGTTAATTATAATACTTACGAAGAAAAAATAGGAGGGAATGCACATTATGGCATAAGGTTTTGTTCACATTTTTTTTGTGTGATAAAAAACAGTAAATAAAGGTGATTGGGTCATTTTGAATCCCTTCTTTTTTGCTAATTTGTTAAATGCATCTAAATCACTACAACTGAAGGTCTTACGAAACGGTAAATATATTGTCACAAGAAAAATGCTAATGTGCACGACGGTGTTTGTGGTGCAACCCCACGAATCTTCTATTCTCTCTTACATGAGGCAACAGCTCGCCCACATGCCAGAACTTGCTTCCTCCCTTACCTCCACGGAGCTGTCAGAGTTGACGGCGACAACTACGACAACTGAAACGACAAAGAAATGTGGCGGTGACAACATCAACGGCCATGGTCAACGACAATAACTACGACATATATAGGAGCAACCAATGATATTTATACGGCTATGGCAACAACATCGACGATGAAGATAACTTAAGTAACGACAACATCATGGAGAAGATGAAGACATCATAACAAGGATGAGTTTGGTGGTGATAGATGGTTGTGGCTTAGTTTCTAGATGTCGGTAGCATGGTTTTTTACATGATGTTGAGTTTTCTTTTTGATTATTTTTACTTTTAATTTATGTTTAATGTTAAAAAACTCATAAATACAATGCAGTAGCAGCTTAAAATACCTGTCGTGCCTATTCGTGCTGATAGCTGTCGTGTTCTTTGTCACAAATGCGATAATGCAATATTAATTATACTATTATATCGTTTGAACAATTAATCTTAGGTTGAGTTTCAACAGTTAGATCAATTAATAAATATTCACAAAGGTTCAAAAATGATCAAGAACAAAGATTAAGTTAACAATACTAGGAACTCAACCTCATAAAGAAGTACCATATAGATTACATGGTTCAAATAGCTATGAAGAACTTCATATACTTGACCTAATCAAAAGGCTTATATACTCATAATATAGCTAAACATTGACTATGAGTTTATGAAGAACAATACATGAGTAAATAATGATTCGGGCGATGGAATCTTGTTTCCATGTGTATTACACAACCTCCGTCCTTCAAAAACTAAGTAAATTGGAAGATGGGTTGGCTGCTTTATATAGATTCGCAAGTTCCATTAATTGAGGAACATATATACATGTGCGATGTGAAGCTTTGCATGCATGCTGGAATGAGGAAGTAGCTGGAAAGTGTTTTGCCTTTCATCATGCATGATACGTAGATCCTCGTGTGCAATACGCGTGAGTTAGAAGTTGGTCTTTATGATTTTCTTCATTCCTTGCCCATTTCTCATCACCACATTGCATATCTTTATGTTAACACCTACATTGGTCTTCTTCTTGAAATTTCATAGATGTTTTGCTTAAGGAAGAAAGCAACATCAACTTTTTCCACGTCTTGAATACTTTCCCTTTTATAATGAAAAGAAAATTACTATTGAGAAAAGAGACATTGGATAACAAGACAAAATAGGGTACAAAGAGTTGTTAGATAAGATACAAGACACCATATGATGTAACTGTTGTCTTAATTTCTTTGATAGTGAAAATGTACAAACACATTTTTATGTGTGGTTATATTGTAAACACCTATGTGGGCTCCATTAGCTTAATTTATATTATTTTGGATCCATTGTAGTTTTTGAAAATTGAGGGTTTAAATTGATTTAGCAACAAAGGATTGCAATATCAGAGCCTCAAAATATATTTTCGCTTGATTAGATAGAAAACTAGAAAGAGTTCTTCACTCTAAGTGAAAAATATTAAAGAAAAATAGTTTTTTTTGTAGCTTAAAATTTTCGTTTGTGACCATAATACTATGTTAACACCTCATTTTATGTTCCCTTTCAACATGTGGGACCCAATATCAAAAGTGTTTCGCTTGATCGAGAAGCATATCAGAAAAAGTGTATCACTTTAGGTAAAAAAGCATAAATACCTTTACGAGATAGTCCATGAGGAAGAAGAACCCCTAGGAAAGGATGCCCATCACCTACAAAACCTCTAAGAGATAGTCAAGTACGAAAATATGATTGCATCATAAGACTTTATGGAATGGGGTGATGAAGATCTGAACTACAACGACGATTTATTGTTTGATATCTTGTTATAATGATATTTATATCATCATGTCAAAGATAGATACCTTTGGCTTAATTCCCTTTGAAGCATGGGGAGTCAATTTTCAACTAAGAGTACTAGAATGTGACGTCTTTGTTGAAGACACTGACATATCCATGTTAGACGAAGAAAAGGAAACTAAAATAATTCTATTTGAAAATCCCACTCAAGAAATGGTAAAACATCTCTAGCCTTCGTTCATCAAAGTAGTTGGGTAAAAATATGGAGGACTTAATTCCTACCAAATGAAAATGGCTAGCTACATTGGTGAAGCGTCAAATACTTTAGGGCTAAATTTACATATAGTCAGATATAGATGATAAAATGATAAATGACAAGCAAGGAAGATGGAATCGAGCAATGAAGATATTTACTATCATGAAATCGAATTATTAGTATATTTTATTTTGTTAAGAATCCTAGATGTTGCCTTTTATATTTAGATTAAAAGAAGTTTGAAACGACTATACATATAATTTCACGTTCAATCGGCTAACATGGGTTTTATTGAATCGATCTATCGGCTATAGAATACGATAAAAGAAGACATAATTGCAAAGCATATAAATGGTGAAAAATCCATTATGTTTGAAGGAAAATAAATTGGCAGGCACAAAGGCTGACTACCAAGCTGATTCACCAAAGTTATCCATGTCCAAGATTCGGATTTAGCAAACTTACAAACAAAACTGCTTAGTTACATACATTTAGACATTTTGCTCGCCCACTCGTCAGGGATTCCATAATCTATGCAAAGTTCTCTCATAGGAGGGATGTTCTCCATTGCATATAGCATGACATGAGGGAACAACGAATTGTTGTGATCATAAAGAACATACTGAATGAATATATTTGGACTCGAACTATGGCTCATATAAGATGCAACATTTCTCATTCTTGACACATCCAGAGAATAATCTAAAGGAGGTATTGACGGATAAGATGGTCGCACATAATCAGTGTATATCTGAGATAAATCACCCCATTCTACCCATCTATTTGGAAATTTACTAGGATATATCAACGAGTCCGCTTTCATTGTTAAAATTTGAGCTTGTTCCCTAGTCATAACAACACCAGTATACTCGCAGATAAAGGATCCAGCCTGAATAAGGTCCAAGGACCTAACTCCCCAACCTGTCTGTGTAGACCTAAACACTTCCAACCTATATTTGAGCCCCTTTTGTGCAACACGGTTTCGACAATTAGGAGGACATGAGCAAAAAGGGCCGCATTCAAAAATCAAAGGCTTTCCTTTCACAAGCAATCCATCTAGATTATAGGGAAACTCTCCTCCATTCTTCATAGTGCAAAAGCAACCGTCAGTACAAGCCTCTTTACATTCACAACCATTAGCCTCCCCACTCTGATGAAATACAAACCATGGGAAAGTAGTATTCGGAAGATATTCATAATAAAGAGGTTCTTGATTGAAATCTATATCATTAAATAGCCTAATTGGAACATTTTCCCTATTATTTGAAATATCAATAGAGGGAATACTCATAGGCATGAAACCCAACCCAATTTTCTTAATATCCATAGCATCTTTGAGAACAGTGCTACCCATCTTCGCCTGCCCCTCAATTCTCAATAACTTATACTTATAAACTCCAAAACCAGACTTTCCTAGATCAAACCTGCAACTAACAATCTTATACAATCCATCATACACATAAACCTTACCATGAGTAGATGCACTCCCTTCATACTTTATCCCACGAATAACCCTAACCTCGATCCCATAATGCATACTCCTTTCCAAAGCAAGGTTTCCATCCTCCAATTTCTGATCACAAATTTGCCTTGAGGATTTCTTCTCTCGCCCTCCATGGCCAGTGTAGATTATAACATCACCACCATTTAATTCCATATCATCCTCATAACCACCTGAAACAATCACACTAGTAGCTATTGGTTCACCATTAGAAGACATACTCTTTGATAGATAATCAATACCAGCTTGCATATGCATATGCAAACCAGTTACACACAATTCCACCCTATACAAAAACACATCACCAACATAAATTCCAGGTATCGGTCCAACTATCCTTTGATCACGATACAACCATAACCCACACTCCTTCATTAAAGTTGCTGCCCTCATATAGCCATGAATGTGGTTGCGACTACGACGCCTTATTCCATTAACTGTCTCCCCCTCAACCCTGGCAGCCGCCATCCTATTCTCCTCACCCACTCTCATCTCTGCCTCCACAACTGCAACTTCTGCATCCAATATCTTCTCCTCATCCAATTTCCTTTCCTCAAACAATCTCTTCCCTCCCTCCATATCAACTTCAACAGCCAATTTCTTCTCCTCGTTCATTCTCTTCTCCTCCTCAATACTCGCCAACACGCGAAGGGAGTCATAAATCTTTCGCGTCCTCCTTACCTCTTGACGAAAGTGCATCTGATCCTTCATACTCATATCTGAAACCCTCACAAGTTCCATCACCTTGCTCTCCTTCTCCCTAACCATATCCACCATAAATCTCGACTCTTGGTTCTCAGGAGCCACAACAATAGCTCGATCATTTCCATCATCTACAGAACCCACCCCCAAATTAAGATTCAGATTTAGGTATGGGTTACAAACATTTACCGTATTCTCCATTGGAACACCAAAATCATTGTTGGAATCGGCGATTTCAAGAAAAGGGTAGAATTGTGAGGTACGGTAGAATTTGGGGTATAGGTCGGGTTGATCATCAGTTTCAGATTCGGGAGAGAAATTAGGTTGTTGTTGGGAATCTTGGGCCGCAAAGAAATTGTTAAAAGGTTCTAGGTTTGGAACGAGTGACGTTTGTAGTGATGTTCTGGTGGAAATGGCGGTGATTGGGGGTGGGGTGAGAGTGGTTTGATTTAGGGTTGAAATACTAGGGATTTGATGAGAAATATTAAGATTGGGGGTGATAGTAGGAATAGGAACATGAGAAGAAGGTTGAGAAATAGAAGTAGAAGAAGGGGTTTCATGGGTTGATGGGAAAGGATCCATCGGAGTTATGATGGTGAATTTGAATGAGAATCGAGCGAAGTAGAGATGGTGTGTACTTTTTCTGCTTTGTTTCAAGGGTGGTTAGAGAAAGAGTGGCATTGGAGTGAGGTTATGAAATGAAAAATATACGTAAGCGGAGAACAATTTGATGATAGAACTCTCTCTCTCTCTCTCTCTCTCTCTCTCAAGACATTTAGGAATTATAGTTATAGGTATGATGATGTAAAAGACTATACGAAATTTTTTTATATAGCCACATTTGGTCTTTCTTACATGTTAAAGAAACATATAATCTATCGACAAATCTAGAATATTATTATCTTAAAGAAAAAAATTATGAGTGACATAGACCAAAGAAAAAAGTTACGCGAGACCAAAAAATACTATGGTAAATTTATTAAACATTTTTAATTTTGATTTTTATTTTGACTGAACTTTATTAATATTAATTATATTATTATAATGAAATTTGTCTGTAAAATCTAGCTCAACCGGCAATGTTGATATATTCAAGTTTGACACATTCACCCCGGATCGAATGAGAGACTTTGCAATTGTCTGTGAGAGTTCATTGGTGCTTTGTCATTTTCATTTAAGTCTACACTTTATTTAAACCGTTGCATTTATAATTTTATCTATTTTATAATGAGAAATGCAAGGGATACTCTTTTCAACACTCTCTCTAACACCTATTCTCTTATTGGAGGAAATTAATGTATGTCTCACTATTTTAAGTGGAACTCATTTCCAAAGTGTGAGACCCACCTTGATTTAAACAAATAAGGAAGTGAATGTTTAAGAGAGTGTTGAAAAGAGAGTGTTGCTAGCACTATAAAAATAGTTTATTTTGATCTTATTTGCCAAAATTATTTGTGTTATATTCCAAAAATTTATAACCAAGTGTAATAAAATAGATATTCAATTAAACACAATAGAAAAGTAGACATGAACATCGTCCAAGTTGCATGAAAACTATGTAAGTACCTTGTTTCGCGCATTCCTTTTAATATGTGGTCCCCATTAGTTTGACTGGTATTACTCAGAATTCAATGTAGTGTTTGAATGTCAAGGTTTCAAAGAGAAAGAACAATAAATGATTACAATAAGAAAGAAAGGAAGATTGAAATAAATGGACCTTGTGCAATGCGTATTTTCTTTTGATTAGACAGAAAAATGGAAAGAGGTCATCACTTTAGGTGAAAAAGATTAAAGAAACTTTTTTTGTAGCTAAATTTTCGTTACTCACATGAATATTGTGATAACACATCGTTTTGTGCTTCCTTCTAATTTTTGGGTCCAATGTCAAAAGTATTACGCTTAATCATGAAGAGTGGCTCACTTTATGTGAAAAAGTACAAACACATTTTTTGGGTGTGATCATATTGTCGGTGTTTTGAGAATACTATGTAAACACCTTGTTTCACGATTTTTCATTAATATGTGGGTACCACTAGCCTGATTGATATTATTGTGGATCCATTATATATTTTTAAAATTGAGGGGTGATAACTGGCAAAATGTATGGTCTAAAGCATATAATCAGTGCATATTTAGGATTTTACGGTTTTAATTAGTTTTTAGTGTTATGTGATCATTTTCAACTAGTAATGTTTGTTTTAGATGTTATGGAACATGGCGAAAAATGGCGTTGGATATCTGGAAAGCTACATCATGGACTGGATGATTCTGAAGGTGGGAAAAACACAAGAAGGGGGGGTTGAATTGTGTTTTCAAAAACGTTTCTTTCTCTCGAAAATAAGCACTGTTCTCAGGATCAGAGTCTGAAAAGGATCAGAGTCTGAACAGAGATCAGAGTCTGATTGTGCAGCGGATAAGAATAAGAGAGCAAGAGAAAGAAGAAGACACAAGCAATTTATACAGGTTCCTTCCACAAACCGGAAGTAGTCCTGTCCCCCTTGCACTTCCAAGGAGAGTTCCACTAAAATGTAATATCAAATTACAAGTTGCTCAAACACACAAGTA
>Ga0209282_1001394_pt1 | contig 13237 bp, 12 predicted proteins | sample Mtrugardesep15_FD_187529 | JGI IMG/M metagenome (GOLD analysis project Ga0209282, IMG submission 187529) | Root nodule microbial communities of legume samples collected from California, USA - M. trunc garden sep15 (SPAdes) (version 2) | ecosystem: Host-associated > Plants > Roots > Nodule...
AGAAGTTGCGGTGCCCAGTCCCATATGATATAGCCCTTTTTGCTTTCTTTCATCCTTTCCTCAAATTCTTGCAGGAAACCTTCTCTATCTTTATCTTTATCATTTTCTTTTATAACCCAGATAAAATTTTGACCTGAGTTTTTAAATCCGTGTGCAATTTCTACAACCTGAGCATGAGGAAACCTAGTAAGGCTGCCAAAACTTACATACAATACAGACTCATTTTGCTTTGAGTTAAGCCAATTTAGCCATTCTTCCTCTTTTCCAAGTTCCTCTGTGTCCCGTTTTGGCCTTTTTTTCACCATCCTTGTTGGTCCAAGCTGAAACTGGTCCTACACTCCAAGTTTTGATCCCCATGGTAGTGTTACTCAGTTTTTCATAATCACTTTCCAGTTCATGAAAACTATTGTATAGTGTTCCATAACTTCTTTCTCTGATTCAGACATTGGTTCAAAATAGGCAGCGGCAGTATTCTTTTTGTGTAACCAATCAGGAAGTTGCAGAGGAGTCATCTCAATTGTATGAGGCAAACTAGGAATTGTAAATTTCTGTGTATCAGAAACTAAATTATCATGAGGTCTATACTTCATCATAAAATGAGCTGCACAGTTTGAGAATATGCTTGAGCTGTAATAATGAATTCTTGGAATACTTTGTTTTGCAGTTGCTTCCACACTCCACGGATACATCATATCAGTAACTATGCAATCTGGTTGAAGATCTTGAAACAGATTCTCAATTGGATTTTGGAGCATCCGTATTGCACGGGTGATTTTACTTAGTGTTTCATATGAAGTTCCATCTTTCATGTTTTCAACACCATCAGGGAGACCAACTTGAGCTGATGTCACTGTCTATGGCTTTTTGGAATGTTGAAGCATTAGTATGTGTAGTGATGATGGTAACATTAACACCATGCATGGCAAATAGTCTAGCTGTGTGTATCATTGGAATCATATAACCAGGAGTTGGAAATGGAAGAAAAACTACATGAAGTTTGTTATTGGATTGTTGAGATTGAGACTCCATTGTTGCTTTGTTTGTTACTAGGAGAGTTGATATTTAAGGGTAGGTACCAATGAAGGACACCAGTTTCATATGCTTATATATAATAATTAAGCATTTGTCATTTAAGGTTGCAACAAAGAGTAATTTATCCTCGTACAGATCCACATGAATATACGCTTTTATTTACAAACACTCGACATTCACAACCAAATAAAAAACAAAAAAACGTCCATCCACCAATTTATCTCGTGTGAGGCAAGACACACGAGTATCACGAAGTGTTTGTACCAAAATGTGCATCTTATGTTTCTTTTCCACAAACAAAACAAGCCAAAATAGAATAATATTTTTTTTATGGTGTCTAGGGTTTGAATTTCATATCTTGTATATATTATGTAGAGTGAATCATCAACTTCGTCCTTGAATTTGCAAGGATCGGCCAAAATCATCCCTCAATTATGCGAAATATCAAATTAGTTGCTGAATTTGACATATGTCAATCAATTTGGTCCCTCTGTCCAATTTGGATGTTAACGGTGCTAACGTGGCCGTTAACCTCTCACATAGGTCTCCATGTCAGATGCCACACAAGCAGGGACTAATTTGGCCGATAGTGACCAAAATTTTCGAAGAATAAATTTGATTGATTTGCAGAAAATGTGTTGCTCCTTCACATATTTTTCTTCCCCAACGGCTATTTCTTCCCCAAATATATAAAATTTGAACCCTAATTTTACAATCTGTAATCTACACTCCAAAATCCCCAAAATATCTTCCAATAATTAGTGGTAACGTTCTTTCTCAATTCAAAAAACTTCAAACCCTAATTATTTGACTAACTATCAAATCGATCCCTACATTATATTAACAACCCATCAAATGAGTCCTTGAATTATTTAATCAGATGTCAATTTGATCCTCGAAGCATATATGTGCATAACAAAGTAAAAAAGTCGTAAGACACAACATGATCCTGAAATATTACATAGGCAAAATTCATAAGCCAAAAGTCTTAAGTCTGAAATATTACATAGGCAAAAGCATATTTTGAATATTACATAGGCTAAAAGAAACCCAACTGGACCGTCAATACTTTCTTAAGGCCTAAGAGCCCTCTAGAAAGGAGTAGGTGCCCTCCGGGAGAGCTCATGAAGTCGAGGTGCGCCCTTCTGAAGGCGCCGCCACAGCCAAATTCTAGAATCATCTAGAACTTAGTAAAAAGACCTAATGCCCAACTTGCTTAGGGCTTAAGTCACGCTAAGACAAAGCCAACAAAGGGCTATAACTACCACCCTTGGGATCTTATGGCTTAAGTAACGCTAAAACAAAGCCCACAAAGGGCTATAAATACCACCTTTGAGATCATTCTCAAGGCATCTCATAAACAATCTAAACCCTAGATACGATTATTGTACTTTAGCAAGTACTAGCTGAAGACTCAGAAGACAGAGAAAAACCGGTATTATTGTACTTTACCAAAATATTGAATGTTTGGCCCTAGCAGTCGTAACTACCACTGAGAAATTACGACCATACTTTCAAAGCCACAAGATCGTGGTAAAATCAAACTACCCTATAAAACAAGTATTAATCAAGCCATACTTCGCCACACCAAGCCCGCAATGAAAATAGAAATTCAGGAAATAAATAAAACATAAATAATTCTGGTACTCTTTCTCCAGCGCGTCATACTTCCTCTCCATAGAATGAATATAAAGCAAATAACAAAGAGCATTAATCCCAACATCTTGCATCAGCTCGCCAAACTTTCCATGAAAGTTGGCATCCTCGTCCACTAGAGCAAAAGGAACATGCTACTCCAAGTACTAGCAGTAGTTGAAATCTCGATGCCATAAAGACTTCCGAAAAGCCGCATCCACCTCAGCTACAAGATAAACAATCTCCACGTTGTCAACATTTGCCCTCCCGGTTTTTGATTTCTTCCTTTTTGGCGAAATCACTAGATTAGTGACCTCGCCACTAACAACCTTCTCCAGGCCGTCAATCTCCATATCTGCGTTTCCGCCTGATGTTTTAGCTTTTGAGGATAAATCTTTTCTCTTGTTCTTCCGAAGAAGAACCCCAGCAGAGTCGCTAGTAACATAACCTTATGCTCTTTCTTGGCATTTAAATCGACAAAGTACTTCTTCCTCCCCGCTCTATTAGAAGTATAAAACAGAATAAGGCAATGATTAGAATTAAAAACAATTTAGAAAAACGTCCGAAAACAAGCAAAAATCACAGTACTCACATAAATATAGCTCTAGATTCTCGGCATCACCCTTTTTATTTAAGAGTTGATGAATATCAGTAAGGGTCATCCTATCTAAAAAACCCATAATGCCTCGTTCGTAGGGTGTCATCTTCTCCAAGTCATGACCAAGAACTGTGATAAGTCAATAATTAGTTGGTTTTAAATGTTTATTTTATTAAGATTTTAGTTGTTTTTAATTACTTTTTTGAACTTTAGTACTTCAATTTGTTGTTATTTAATTTCGGGAACAAATATGGTGAAAGATTGAGTCTTGGAGCAAAAGAAAGGGTTTTGAAGCATGGTTAAGAAAAGGAAGGATCTAGAGCATGATTTGTGGCTGATTGAGACCAAATACATGAAGATTATATGCAAAAATATCAGGCATGGCCGTGCCTGACAAAGCCCAAACCGTGCCTGCTGTCAAAGAACAAAGTGCCAAAACCAGAGAGACTGGCACGGCCGCGCGCGACCTCCCATCCCTTTTTGCTGTTTTGCTCAGCAAGCCAGGCACGGCCCATGCCTGCACAGACAAGGTCGTGCCAAGGTTCCAGGCTGCTATGTTTGTTTCTTTTCAAACCTAAAAGCCCATGGGTTGCTTGCTATGTAATGTGTATACCTTTTCTCAAGGATTAAGTTAGCTTTTAGGCTATAGATACAACAACCATCAGACTTGGTTAATCATCTTTTGTTCTTGGGAATTTTATGTGACAACTATTTGTTTGAATAAAAGCTCTTGCTTTTCTTATTTCTTTTATTATTCTTGTTCTTTTATTTTCAGCTATTTACAAGACTTAAAGACCTAATTGATTATTCAAGCTGTCATTTCTAAAAGTCTAGTTTTAGGGTTTTGAGTCTTTTGTGTGTCTACTCTTGTATTGTGTTAATGCAAGTTTAGTACTTTTTTATTGTGAGTCTTTCTTGTATCATCTTGATACATGCTAAAAACTGTTTATTGAGTTGTAAACTCGTTGTACTACACCAAAGCTTTTAAGCAAGGTCGTAGTTGTCTGTTTGAAGGTAACTTCACCATTTGTGTTTAAATCTGACGGTCACTGGATCTGTGACTAAGAGGAAGTGAGCAGAGGTTCTCATATGTAGGACTAGTGAGAGTTTTAGGTAGAAATTACACGGGTAGTGATTAAGTGAGAAGGCAGTGAAATGGGTTGTTCACGTGTGAATCGGGGGTGGTTTACATAGTACTTTGAATTGATACTATTATAGTGAATTTCCTTTCTGGCTTGGTAGCCCCCAGAGTAGGTGTGTTTGTCACTGAACTGGGTTAACAAACTCACTGTGCCTTTTTACTTTCTTGTCATTTATTTTCTTGTTTTTATTTCTATTTACAATATGATGTTGGAACATTGAACGAAACATTATAAACGTTGAAATATCTTACAGAACGTATTAAAACAAGTACGCTAGAATTTCAATTGGCATCAGAGCAGGCACCCTGCCTGTTTTAGGGTGAGCTCTAGGGAAGTTTATTTCTAGCCTGATGGACAAGGAAGGAGGATTTGTGAACAGACCACGTCTATTGGATGGGTCAAACTATGACTATTGGAAATCACGTATGAGTGCTTTCCTCAAGTTAATTGACAACAGAACTTGGAAAGCAGTTCTAAAATGTTGGCAACATCCTGTGGCACTTGATGCAGATGGTAACATGACAGTTGTCTTGAAACCAGAAGAAGAATGAACTGCTGCTGAAGATGAACTGGCCATTGGAAATTCCAAAGCATTGAATGCATTATTAAATGGGGTAGACAAGAACATGTTCAGACTAATCAAGCAATGTATTGTGGCTAAGGATGCTTGGGAGATTCTCAAAACAACGCATGAAGGTACAACTAAGGTAAAAAGTGCAAGACTTCAACTTCTTACTACTAAATTTGAGAATCTAAGAATGTTGGAAGATGAAAGCATACATGACTATCACATGAATATCCTTGACATGGCTAACTCCTTTGACTCACTTGGGGAAAAGATGTCTGATGAAAAGCTCGTAAGAAAGATTCTCAGATCTCTACCTAAGAGATTTGATATGAAGGTGACTACGATTGAAGAATCACAAGACATATCCAATATGAAGGTTGATGAGCTAATAAGCTCACTTTAATCCTTTGGATTAACTAATGGATATAAGAAGAAAAGCATAGCTTTTGTTTTCAACACTAATGAGGAAGATGTTCAATGTGATATGGAGACTGATGAAAAGATTTTAGATGCATTTGTGCGTCTTGGTAGAGAATTCAACAAAATGTTGGAGATGATTGCCAAAAATCAAGGCCAAATGTTCAGAACATCTCGTTCAACATCAGCAGAAACAGTGAGTCTCAAAGAAGGGATAAAATTGATGAAAATTCCAATCATGTGACAACATTAACAGGAAGATATAAGTCTGATGAAGAATCAAGTGATGGAGAATTAACTTATGAAGAGCTAGTTAATTCGTACAAAGAGCTTTGTGCCAGAAGTGTAGAGGTGATTAAGTCTGAAATGGAGCATAAGAGAATCACAGCTCAACTGCAGGCTGAAAGGAACAAACTATTGTCAACTAATTCTGACCTTCAAAATGAGGTAACTCTTCTATCTTCCAAACTAGAGAAACAAAAGAAAACTATCAATGATTTTTGTCTTGAAAAAGAGAAACTTATGTCTATCATCACTGGTCTACAAGAGGAAAACACCTTGTTAAATTCAAAATTAGAAAACATGACCAAATCTGTTCGGATGTTGAATAATGGTTCTAATGTGTTAGATGAAATACTACAAGTTGGGAAGACATCTGGAAATATGAAAGGAATAGACTTTGACTATGGCATTGTGAACAAAGAGATCAAAATTCCCACAAAGAAGTTTGTTCCTCGTGAAAAGTAGACTGAGTTTTTAATGTTGGATCACATGCCTCAACATCTTGTCCGACATCTGAACCCCCAACCAAGAAACAAAAAGAAATCACCTTGGATATGTCATCATTGTAGTAGATATGGTCACATAAGGTCGTACTGTTATAAATTGTATGGATATCCACAGCCTCATGTTCAACCAAAGGTCAGGGGTAAGAGTGTTCAAGCTAGGAAAGAATGGAAACCTAAAACTCCTAATGTAAGTTCTCTTATGACTTCCTCTGCGTCGATTAGTGTTCCACCTGTTTTGACTAAGTCTGGCAACCTTGTTTAGTCTAGTTTGAATGTTGCTGATGTTGATAATACTATTGATAAAAGTGTTTATGTGTTTTCTTTTAAAACTGCTATTGCACCAGATGTTGCGTTGGATATTACAACATCTTTGGTTCAACCTGATCAAATAAATTTTGTGGTTGAGTCTGCCTCTAATAATGAAAAATCTCAAATGAAGAAGGTTTCTGATCATGAGGATGGTAATACTGTGTCTGTTGGTGATAAGAAGGATGGATCCGAAAGTGATGACCAAAGTTTGTGGAGTTTTCTGATAGTTTGTCAGAGTTTATGGATAAAAAGGGGGAGTAGATGTGTTTGTTTTCTTTTTCAAGATGTTGTACCAGATGTTGAAACATCTGTTTGCATGTGAAGTTTTCCTGTTTCTGAAGTTCTCCTTATTATGCATGCATATATTCAGGGGAAGTAGTATATGTTTTTTAGCAGACACTCTATGGTTGTTTATTTGAGGGGGAGTGATACTGTGTTTTTGTGCTTGGGTATGATAAGCGGGATGTGCTAAAGAATGTTGAAACATCCAGCTGTCTGCTTGTATGATGTGATACTTTTCTTCATGGTTGTGTGCTTTTGTTGATTTGAAGAAATGTATATGTGGTACCTCTAAAGTTGGTTGCTTGTGAGAGTTTATTTCTCTCTGTTTTATTTTGTGGGAGTTTATTTCTCCCTTGGTGTTTCTGTGAGGCTGGGTTCTATCTTTATTCCCATGCTGCGTATGCCTATGATGTTCTTGGAGTTGTTCCAATGTTTCTTGTGCATTATTTTTGAAGATGTTCTTTTGAAGTAATGATGAAGTTTGTTACTTTCTTTCAAGATGAGTTCTTGTGTTAAAATGACAGAAGGTATGATTGTATCTCTCTTCTATGTTTTGTATGGCCTGAGTTTGTTTTAGCCAAAAATTTGCTAAAGGGGGGAGATTGTTGGGTATTTGAGTATTGACTTCATTGCTGCTAAAACAAATACTCCGTTTTAAAATATATGTCGCAGTCAATCACTTCACACATGCTAATGCACAATTTTAACTATTAATATTTTCAATTATCTATAGTAAAAAATTAAATATTTTGAAAATATTTATTGAGACAAATCAAACAACATTTTACATACTAATATTTGTAGTTATATATTATTTGAGAAGCATTGTCAAAGTAAATCATGTGAACGTAATCATTAGTTTTTATGGTTCACCAATCTTTGGAGCTACGAATGATCTTTAGACCCTTAAAGTTGTCTTCTTGACACATTTTGCACCAAATACTCAAAACATTGCCACATCAATTATAATATGATGTACACTTCTCCATCGCTTCTCCCTCTTTCAGGCAAGGTAAGGATCATTCCCATGTTCTAATTTCTAATAGGAAAAAGATAATTGACATCTTTAATGTGTACACTTAGTTAATCAAATAAATTTAAAAAAATAGTAGTTATGTAACTGAAAAAATGTTATCACACATACCATATATTTAGTTAACTTAAATTTTTTAGAATGGTACAATAAAAACACACATTAAGAATGTCAACCTATCATCGTTGTTTCTAATAACCCATTCTCCTCTTCAATTCCTAATTTTGCATAAGTTCTATTTCTATTACAATCCCATATTCGTTTTTCTCTTCTAAACCCTAACTATGTCTTTTTTCCAATCAATTAGAGTTCCATAATCACAGTTGTTTTTTGTGGCCTCCCCACACGTTCCCTCCGTCCGTCCCATCTGCTGCTCTGTCTGGCTTCCCTTTACTACATGTCCCACCATTATCCATGCCTCTGTATGATGTGGCATTCTATCATATTTTAATTTTTAACACGTGGCACTCATGATTTTCGACACGTAGTTCAATCTACTACGTTGTTGCAGGATCATCCAAATAAGGAGGTAGACACCCTTCTCTTATGGTTGTACCTTCAATCATCAATCTCCTGCGTATGCTTATGATGTTCTTGGAGTTGTTCCAATATTTTTTGTGTATTATTTTTGAAGATATTCTTTTGAAGTACACAAAAAATAATTTGTTACTTTTTTTCAAAATGAATTCTTGTGTTAAAATGAAAGAAGATATGATTGTATCTCTTTTCTGTAGTTTCTCCTTCTCCTTCGTCATCATTCCATCTGACAACATACATGCATCTAAATTCTCTTTCCTAAAATTTTGTGGGTCAACCTGATCTTATATATGTTATCTGATACGTTATCTATTTGCCTCAACTTAAGTCATGTGAGATCTTTTTACCCAACTTAACCTTTCTTCTGGTACTAAAATTTATCTTCTTGATGTGTGCCAATCAAACTTACTACTATTATTTTGGTTTAATATCAGTTTTAGCCCCCGAACTTTCTTAAAGTTACAATTTTGGTCCTTTCAGACAAAAAAACTACAAAACCGCCCACTAAATTTTGTACTTGTGGCAGTTTTGGCCCCCCAAAGCCAATTTTGACTCGGTTTACACTGACGTGGCACCCTAAATGAGGTGTCACGTGTTTTTTTTTTTTTGCCTTGAGGGGATAAAACTGCTACAGTTGCAAAACTTAGGGGACGGTTTTGTAGTTTTTTTCTTAAGGGACCAAAATCGCAACTTCGTATAAGTTAGGAGGCGAAAACTGCTATTAAACCTATTAGTTATTAAATTAGAACCATCAGAATCTCAGAATGCAAATTCTCACAATCACAATCCTATTCCTACTTATTCTGATCCCATCTCATTTCTTATTTAGTTGTTACTCTTGGTCACACTTGATAACATCTTGGATCCAATAAACGTTTCTTAGAATAAATTAGTAATGACGCCGAACAATTTAATCTTCATTCTACTGTTACAAACCACAAATGCCTTTATATGGATAATTATTCCTCCTCCCCTAACAGAGTTGCAAATGCATTGATGTTTCTTTGCTGAAATATGTGTTCTCTTTTCTTATGTAGTTCATACTCAAATGTGTATCTAGATTAAGTGGTATAGGATAGTGGATAGGAGTTAAATAAGATATAATAATGATATAGACTTGTACAAGAACTTTAAAAGTACAATCTGTTATGTTTTGTTGAATAATAAAAATATATATGACCTTTGTTTACATCTTTTTTGGTAAAATTATCATGCCTTCATTCTTACTTTAGCTTAAAATTAGTTTTTTGCAACTTGATTTTAAATTCCCTCAAATGTGTCCGGGCCACCCACCATTTACTCCGCTCTAGCGCTAAAAGCCGCCATTGAAAACTACAATGTTTCTTCTTTCCATTAAAAGAAAACAAGAGGCTATTTCTATACACATTTTAAGGGGTTGATCAAGAGCACTTGCAAAAACTTGCCCAGTGTCCAAGTGTATGTTTAAAAGAAAACAATAGCTTCTTTCATTTATTTTAGGCTACAATTCTTTCATACTTTTGGTTCGTCACTTTGAAAAAGATATTCCAACAAAAAAGCAAGGGAAACATATGGTAAGTTCCAAATAAGTCTCAAACAAAAAGAAAACAAAATTCGGTCTCTAAAAAGTAAATAAATTGTTTTTTAAGAATTTGAAATGCGGTTAAATTAGTTATATTTACAACTTTTAAATATAATAAGCTAAAAGTATTCCTCCTTCCGTGCAACGCATTTGTCTTAATTTAGTTTTTTTAAGAGAAAAAAATAGATTAAGACCCATGCGTTGCGCATAAGATTGCATTATGTCAAAAAGTTTGTAAATATTGAGCTCTGATACAGCCTATGTTGTTTTTGGATTTTCAAACTGTTGTATTTGGATTTCCAAATTCTATTGTCTACCGAAGTTGTTACTAGGTTGAGTCACGATCAGGTCGCTCTCTTTAAGACGTTTCGTGACACTGTCCAAAATTGTGCAAAGCAGACTATCAACCACGCCGCCTCCAGGATAAAACAAGTCCAGCTACAACTGTTCGATTAACTACTGCACTGCAGAAAACCGTTCGAGAATTACACCTCCAATATGGTACCAAGACCATTCCTTTAATACTGAAACCACCTTAATATGGTACTGTTACCACTCTATTATGGTGCTGAGACCACTCAAATTCGGTGTTGCCACCATTCTAATTATTAACTTCTCCAACTATGATACTATGATCACTCAAATATGGTTTTACACCATTCTCACGTCTAACTTCTTCAAGAGTCAAAGAAAAATATATTTTAAGATCATTCATATTTTGAAGGGACATTGTACCGAAAAGGGAATATGATCTTAAATTATTATTTATTCTGAAGGACATAAAAATATCGAAGGGACTATGAACTTAAAACCATTCTTAATTCCGAAGGGACATTTAACCGAAAAGGGACTATGGTCTTAAGAAAACTTTTAATTCCTAAGGGACAGAAAAAGGAGATGAGGAGATGAAAAACTCGTCAACACAAGTCAAAAAAGGGAGAAGAGAGAAAGAGTTCCCGACAACTCAATGAACCTCTTTGGTGTGATTTTTGAACTAGGTGAGCTCTCCTTTTATAGGGAGGGTTTGTGACTAATTTGGAGAAACTTAAGAATTAAGTAAACTTAAAAATTAAGCAACCCACATATCAGCTCAAGTAACAAACTAATCAGATAAGCTCAAAAAGAAACAAACCCACAAGATTAGCTGAAACAAACTAATGAAGGAAAGATAGGAAATTCAGTTTGATTCTCAATCTTATCACAACAAACATAACCTAAAATTATGGGAAGTGATATCCATGAATAAAGAATAATAATTATTATTATTTTCATCATTATCAAGTATTTAAAATTAAATACCACTATTTAAACACTACTAATGTGTGTGTTCTATTTTATGTGGGACCTCCACACTCTATTTTTATAATTCACACAACACTATATCAAAGTTTAATAACTTAGCGTTTAATCTTCCAAACTTCCAATTTATTTCCATCTTCACACCAATGTTCCAACAACCTATAGGGTGTGTTATGATATGGCTCATAACTTATGAGAAAACTATTAATAAAATTGCATATTGACAAAGAATGTGTGATAATCTATGAAACAATGACACAAATATGGCCACCAAACACGACAATGAGACATCGACACCGGTAGCAATCGAAAAAATAACATAACCGAATGTAATCATCAGTGTCTGACACCAAACACGCCTTCAATAAAAAGTATTAGTGCTAAGGTGACAATTAAACTCTGATGCTGGGTTTGTTGTGGGAAAACTCTGATGCTTTTGTAGGTTATAGTAGAATTGAATTGAAGCATGGTTTCTATTTAGTAATACTGGCTCACTTTGGAATACCTTCATTCATTAATGGTAATGCTACTAACCAAGGTGGAATTGTATATGGGATATGGCTAATTAAGGGTAGTCTTAGCTATAAGTTTGGAGATGTGATATTAGGGTATAAATTAGTAGTAGGTTATGAAAAATAAATACTGTTAAACCAGCTTCATCGTATGCTTTACCAAGCTCGGCCATTTTACTTGAGTGGAACCATAATCTTTCATTAACTAAAATTTGAGCCTGAATTATTGTTTGTGAATTGTGAGCATCATATTCAATTAATTGTCTGCTAATGTGGATAACAGAAGCCATAACTAACTCATATAGTCTTGATTTATTTGATTAATGGAATCTAGATAAGATTTACCATTTATACATATACTTTACTTGCCCCAGAATTATACAGTGTATAAAATATTTGTATGATAGATTAATATGACCAATGATATGATAAATATTATAAAGCAAACCAAAGTAGACATGAAAATTTAATTCATCATCACATCTTTTCTTATCTTAATATGAAAAAGGCTTAGTAAAAACTAAAAACTATACTTTTTCGTCATTGCAATGCACAAGAATTGGACGTTGTTTATTGGAATACATATAAAACCAAACATAAGCTAGTAAAAAAAGGATGTTGTTTCATCTTATTGAAAGCCTTCATCAAATACATCTCCTAAAGCATTAAACATTACTCCTTCATTTGACTTATCTAATCCGATTTCGCACCAAGTTCCTTAGATTTCTTCAATGATTTCAGCTCATCAATCAACTGAATCAAGTTGTTGTAAGAATGTCCACCTTCCTCTATAGTCCTCTTGGAAGCCTCAGCCAGTTTCTTTGCTCTCATCCTCATTTCTTTGCTCTCTTGGCCGCTTCCCATCAAAATCTTTACAGCCTTCGCTATCTCTTCCCTTTTCACCACTACGTCTTCACTACTAGTGCTAGTCCATAACTTGTTTTCTTTTGCTCCTAATGAAACCCCTATCTTCAAAACATCAACGAGCAACTTTTCATTGTAAAATTGATCACCAAACATTGGCCATGTGATCATTGGCAAACCAGCATTCAAGCTTTCGAGAGTTGAGTTCCAACCACAGTGAGTCACAATCCCTCCTGTTGCAGGGTGATCCAATATCAGAAGTTGTGGCGCCCAATTCCATATGATATAGCCCTTTTTGCTTTCTTTCATCCTTTGCTCAAAATCTAGAAGAAAAGTGTTTTCACTCTCATCGCTATCCTTTTTCCTTACAACCCAGATAAAATTATGACCTGAATTTTCGAGACCGTGTGCAATTTCTACAATCTGAGCATTATCAAGCCTAGTTAGACTTCCAAAACTTACATACAGTACGGACTCATTTTGCTTTGAGTTAAGCCAATTTAGCCACTCTGCCTCTTTTCCAAGCTCTTCTGTGTGTCCCCTATTGCATTTCTTTTCATCATCCTTGTTAGCCCATGATGAAACTGGTCCGACACTCCATAATTTGATCCCCATGGCAGTAATACTAAGTTTTTCATAATCACTTTCCAGTTCATGAAA
>Ga0209282_1001395_pt1 | contig 13234 bp, 10 predicted proteins | sample Mtrugardesep15_FD_187529 | JGI IMG/M metagenome (GOLD analysis project Ga0209282, IMG submission 187529) | Root nodule microbial communities of legume samples collected from California, USA - M. trunc garden sep15 (SPAdes) (version 2) | ecosystem: Host-associated > Plants > Roots > Nodule...
AATTTTCATATTTTTTTTTTCTACAAATGCACTCATATTTTATTGTTTAACTCACTCCAAAGATAAACTTGCTCTTTAGGCGTCTATTATTTGCTCACACACACCTCGATTATCGTTCGCTTTCAAACGACAATTAATTGTTGTTTAAAATTGTACCTCAAATTGATATATTCTCAAGTGATACATATCCTTCCAACCTGTTACTTCAACCACATACAATGCGTTTTCATAACTCTTCTGATTAATTTACAAATATTGAACAAATAAGAATGCAGAAGTTGACAGACGAATCTCTAGCAAACGTGTAAGAGTGATTTCTCTTCCTCATTCATTCATTTGTTGGAACACGGTACACAAAAATTGTGTTTTTTGTTACGTGTGATTGAGATCGAAAGACAGAAACAAGATACTTATCACTTGAAAATAGGCAAAGTCTTGTCAAAACTAACGTCGTTTCCATATATGACTGAATTCAACCGATAACAATAAGGTCTGTTTGGTGCGCATGATATGATAGAGATATGATATGATTAGAAAATAGATAAAGATAAGATATGATAGTGACAGGATATATACTTATCATGTCATACGTTTGGTGTACACATGATAAGAAAGATGATAGCATTATTTTAACCTATCATGTGTTTGGTACGCACTTGTTATTGGCATGATAGTGTCTGCCCCCTTCGTCATTCCATCATACCATATTCATTGTCTTTGAGCACCGTCGTTGAACCTCTATCTCCGATCTACGAAGCACCTCACCTTAAACTCTTGACCCACCATCTGCGAAGCCACCGCCGTCGGCATATCAGTTGTATGGTGTTGCCGGCGTAAAAGTAGTTCAGGATGCAACAATCCAATCTCCGATTTATGTACAACAACCAATTGGAATTGATTGGGAACAAAAAAAATCATATCCTTTAATTAAAATTATGTTTGATATCCCTCTTCAAAAAAAAATGTTTGATATCGTTAAATCATTTTGGGAATTGAATTGATTGGAATTGATATTGAAAGAGAAGAAAGAATTGATTTTGAATTGAAATAAAAATAAAAGACCAACAACATGTCGATAAATCATTATGAGGAATTGATATTGAAGAGAAGAAGAAGGCCACGATATGGAAACTGTAGAACTTGCTATCATGCTATCAGGTTGAAAAGCAACAGTAGATCTCGTTGGAGTTGAAACGACCGGGAAGAAAATCAATAAAAAAATGAAAAAAGAAAAAAACATTAAGAAAGGTGGAGGCAGTGGGAGTCGAAGGAGATATTGTGATAAAAGATGACATGCGCGTTTGATAGTTTATGCTATCAGGTTAAAATAGGTTTAAATTATCTTTTCTAATTGATACACTAAATACACCAAATAATACCAGATTGAATCGGGATATGATAGTCTTATCATATCATGTTTCCTATATTGCGCACCAAAGGGTCATTAATTTCCGTTTAGAGTATTTTCAAAAGATGAATCCACGGCTGGGTTGTTATTTTGATTTGAGCCCAACGATACTTCTTTTAAATTATGAACCGCGGCTTCATCTTCCCAATTATTCATTCATCTATCCGCCGTCTGCATTTGGCAACCGCGGCCACCCTGGCACATGGCGCCGAGAACAACCGCCCCAAAGCGGCGGCTTTTGACCTCCTCCACCGAAAATCCTCCACTTCCCACTCTTCCATTCGATCTCATCGTAGAAATTCTCTATAGGCTTCCAGTCAAATCCCTAATGCAATTCCAATCTGCAAGTCCTGGAAATTTCTGATCTCAGATTCAAAGTTCGCCAAAACCCACCTTCGCGTTTCAAACACTCGTCGTATCTTTTTCAGAAGTTTAATCAAACGCAAGTTCATCTTCAATGCTTGCACTCTCTCCTCCGTCTTCACTAGGAGAAAAGTGACCCCCACCGCCGCCGACACGTGGCAGGTAGAGTATCCTCTGACCAATCAAATCGGTAAACTCGATCAAGTCTGTGGCTCTTGCCACGGCATTCTCTGTACCAACTCTTTGAAAATTCAGTTATTTTGTGGAACCCTTCCATCAGAAAATTTACAAGATTGCCTTCTTTGGAAATTCCAGCGAATACCTTCGTATATATCAGCTTTGGCTATGATCATTCCAGTGGTTGCCTATTCTTGCACATACTTTGATATTGGGGTTTCCGAAGTCAAAACTTATGTGCATACTGTGGGTACCAATTTTTGGAGAAGGATTCTGGATTTTCCTGGCGAACTTTATCATCGATCAGGAATATTCGTTAGTGGAACTCTTAATTGGTTGATATCTAATGATTCAAGTATTGTTTCTCTTGATTTGGAGAAAGAGTCTTATGGAGAGCTATCGCTGCCAGATTATGGAGCGTTGGTTGTGCTTACTAAATCCTTATGGGTGCTTAGAGATTGCTTGTCCATACTTTCTTCTCATATTGGTGATTATTCAGAAATTTGGCTTATGAAGGAGTATGGAAACAAAGATTCTTGGACTAAATTGCTTCGTGTTCCTTACATGGGAGGTGTTGGTTCTTGTATTTATACCAGGGCACTTTATATCTACAAGGATGATCAGGTGCTGCTAGAGTTTCGGTCAAAGTTGGTTGTTTACAATTCTAGAGATGGCACTTTAAAGACTCTTAGAATTCAAAGATGCCATGGTTGGATGTTGCGGGAAGTCTACCAAGAGAGTTTAATATCACCTTGTTCTTAATAGTTAATAGTAGAATCTATGTAGTAATATAGATGCTATGTTATGCCCCTACGAAGAACCCATCCTAATTACATCACAACTTTTTAGTTAATTTCCATTTGTGTTATTTAACTTATGGTTTATGAAGACCCTATCCACTAGAGTCTTCAATTCCCTAACTGTAACTTATGTGTTAATTTCCATTTATGTTATGCATTTTATGTTCATTGGTTACCATAGATTGTTTTATATATTCTTTGATAAAATTCTCAGCATGAGAAAGTGGTGTTAGGTTTGATTTATTTGATGGTTAAAGTTTTTTTTTTTGCTTCATCTTGCATTTCAATATATAATGCAGTGGTTTGGTGTTTGCAAGATTGGAATAAGATTCATGCCCACTCACTTGTATGTTTGTTAAAATATATGCCGATTGCCACAAATTTTGCAATGGCTTTCTATGCACGGTATGGATTTCATTGTTTATTAGTGCTTTCGTCCCAAATTTTAACTCTATTGTGGAAATGACTAGGTTCAATAGCTGAAACTGTATTTTTATTCCAACAAATATTCACTTTTATCTTGTGAAATCATAGAAAATGGGGATCAGATCCATGGCTTGTGCAAACTGGTGGTTGATTTGATTAGATCGATTATTCTTTTTCAGTTCTGTTAAACTTATATTCAGTTTGGTTTCTCTTGTTGTAGCTTTCCTCTCAAAATATAACTGAACTTGTAAGTAGTCTTTTGATTTGGAAAGTGCTCCTGGTTTCTAAAAGTTAGGTTATATTTTGTTTGAAGAGGAAATTGTCAGAGGGATAACTTGTCATGGATCTTTTAACAATAAGTGTTACCTCATTCTATCTGCAAATGGTTGCTCAAAGACAGACATGTTTGTTTGGTCCTTGCTCTCTCTTTTTTCGTAGTATTTTCTTGTCGCATTTGTTAGTTGTATGTGTATTAGAATCTGAGGGTTTAACACTTCTAACCCAATTATTCAATTTGTATTTGTACTCTATCCTGCATATGTTAACTTACATATATTTTCAATATTTTTAAGGCCGACATGTATACAGGCTAATAAACTGATCAACTTACACCGAGGCTCATTTTCGGGAGGAAATATTAGGGAGGGTTTAGGAAGAAAGATTCCCAAGTGTGTATGAAGATTGAAATATTACTTAATATTATACCCATATTGTTTGTGGAATATATTGTATGTTTTCTCCCTTAGGCATTCTGTTTTCTATGAAAAGCGTGTTCTGTTTTATTTTTTTGCCACTACTAAGCTCTTGTTCTACCTCTTTATTAAGCATCAAGTGCATTGCATGGACTTGTTTTCCCTCTACATTGTGTGTTTTAACATGTGATGTAGTATTTTCTTTATGAGCATCACTTTCTAATATCACTTTCTAGGTGTGTAGTGTATGCTACCTCAGCAGTTATTAAGCAAGCTCTGTGGGAAGTAGTAGTTATGACAGATAGCTTCTCATCATGTGGAATTTTCATTAGTGAAAGCTGATAATCTGTGGTAGTTCTTGAAACATTTTAGCAAATGTAAATGATAATTTTGAGTCCATATTATAATTATTATCTTATATGCCAAGGAATGGAATTTCTACTACCTTGTTATTTGGGAGGCTTTGGATGGCGATATTTTTTTCAGGTTATATGATAAAGACCCAACTGACTTATTTGTTCTAGAGAGTTTGATGATATGATATTTTGATATTTCCAGGTGATATTTATAAAGACTCAATTCACTTTTTATTACCGATGGTTATTTACTAAAATGAATGACATGTTAGCATTTTTTTATAAAAGCGGAGTTCTAAAGGATCTCAATAATTGGCTATAACTATGTCATTTCGTATTTGGTACATGTTATAGAGATTCGACAAAGTTCTACATTAGTTGTCGAGGCCTAACACAAGCCTCTCCTTTTACCCCGGGTTTGGGCTTGGCTATGTATATCAAGGCTAACATAGGCAGGGTTTTGGAAGCAAAAATTGCTTTTCTGACATAGGAAACTTCATATTGACACAAGTAAATGACGCTTTTACCTCCAGCGGCAGTTAACAACCGTTAGCCTAAGCGCCGACAGTTAACTGCCTCTGGCTTTGCTGCTTTTTATTATGATTTTACGTGTTTCGGTCGAAAAATCAAAATAAATCAAAACTTATTCAGAATTCTACGAAACTTTACAGACACCTCTATAAAAATACATATATTGAAAAAATAAAAAAAATCGACACTTATTCGGAATGTTACGAAATTTTGCACATCATCCATATCTATTTTTATAGAGGTATCTACAAAGTTTCGTAGCATTTCGATTAAGTATCGATTTTTTGACCGAACCATGCAAAATCGCAATTTTTTTTCAAGTGTGAGTCCGAATAAGTGTCATAGAGGTTGAACTTTTTCACGCTTTTTTCAACTCATGTTTAGAACAAAAAAATAACATCTCCCACAAAAAATTTGAATTTTTCGACAAGGGACGGATTAAATATGAATTTTTAACGCGCCTAAAATTGAAGACACGAAAACATCAAAACGTCGACCTAAAAATTGAATTTTGATCTCGTTTTCTGCAGACAGCTCTAAAATTTCGTAGAATTTTGAATAAGTTTCAATTTATTTTGATTTTTTGACCGAAACGCGTAAAATCACAATAAAAAGCAGCAAAGCCAGCGGCAGTTAACTGCCGGCGCTTAGGCTAACGGTTGTTAACTGCCGCGGGAGGTAAAAGTTTCATGTGGAAAGCAATTTTCTTTGGAAGCTGCTAGAAATTAGGATTTTGGGTGTTGCTAGAAATTAGGATATTATGAGGCTGTAAACAGAGCTGTAAATGACAACTTCTTGGTTAATGTTAATTGTATAGCTTGAACTGTATGTTGACTTGGTCGACAATGCTGAGTTTGAGAAAATATTGCTTTCACATGCCTCTCGTCAGTCATCACTAACGGACATTTTGGAGCTAATTTACTGTGAGCATTCATAATCATCATGAAGAGTTCATCGTTTATCTTCTGATAATTGAACTTCAAATATTGCAGGATATGGTAGCCAGAGGTCTTAAAGGAGATGTTGACATACAAAAGTGATTATTAGTATCAGAATCATCTTTTGGGTCGGCAGATATATGTTTGTTAAACTTAACAGTTGTCATAGGAGCTTCTCTCCAGTCTCTGTAATATGTTGTCTAACGAATGGGATATGCCACTTATGGAAACAGTAAGAGCATTTTGCGTTGTATATGTTTGTATTTAACTATGTCACTGCTTATAGTTATAGGACAAGAATATTCTTTGGGGACAAAGTGTACATGTTGAGTAACCTTGTAGGTTTTTACGCAATTTTTGACATTGTTTTGGATCAAAAGGCTACTTAGAAACATTTTCAACGAGAAGTATCTAAATGCACTGCTTCAAAGTTGAAAGCAGATGTTTGGATTATTTGCTTTCATTAACGGAGAAAGTTTATAACAAGTTTCCACATCTTTTTTATGGGCATCACCTAGAAGAGTTGTTCATATTCATCTTAGTGACGCGTAGAGATAAAGGATATTGATGCGTGGAAAGGTTGTTGCAATCATGAGTGTGTGTTCTATATAAAAACATTGCAAATAGAAGACCTGAAAGCCAATTGGGTTAATAATTATTAATTAATATACACACCCGAATTATTGTTCTAGTTTACGGCTTTGTATGAACCACTAAACCAATACCTTGTATATTTGATGTATAAATAATGTGTCTGATTCCCTCGTTCAATGATGCCGCAAAAGAAGCAAGAAAAGTGGACAAGGAACTTTAAAATCAGTTTCGTTAGAACTCAGTTTACCAGTTTGTTCTTCAAAGGATGTTTTTGGAAATCTGGTTTCAAAACATAAAATAATACAACACTACTATGATAATAACCATGTGACAATATATATAAAAATATAAAACTGGCACTATATATTTTTAAAACGTTTTTTTAAGTCAAAAAACGTAAATTTCATCCATTTAAAAATTATATTATCTTTTTTGGCAGTTTTTAATTGGGTGCGGTTCCAACTATTTATATTATATCGACTATGGTCTATGAGTAAAAATAAATAAAAATCTGCCACATGACACATCTAATTATCAAGTCCTTCAACAAAAAAAAAATCTAATTATCAAGACTCAATTTTGTTTTTCACATTCAGATTTGTTTTTACATGACATGTATCAATTACCAAAATTTTGTTTTTACATGACATGTATCAATTACCAAAATCAACACCCTATTTCTCTATCTTGTAGTCATTTTTAGCTGGATACCAGGCAAAAAGATTCATATCCAATTATCCATTGTCTACGATAAATAATAATATATAAAGAGAATAATTTTTATTTTATATTTGCAATATTGATAAAAGAAAAACATAATTTATTACTATTATTTAAAAATCACATAATTGTAATCAAAATGAAAATTTAATAAAAAACATTGTTTACAGTTTTACGTGCGTTAGCGTGCTAAAAAAACAAAATTTACTACTGTTATTTTTCAATACACATAATTTTAACCAAAATCAAAATTTAATAAAAAAAATACTTGTTTATAGTTTTATGTGCATTAGCACTAGACAATAATATATTATTTATTCCCTAAAAAAAATATTATTTATAATTTATTGAAAAACTATTTTTTTGTAAAGTAAATAATATTCGAAAAAGGATCTCTCAATTTTATTTTATATAGTTTATAAATTATATAAGGGCATGTTAAGATAAAATTTACAAATTTTAATACATTAAATACACAATTTCCAAAAAAATAATTTATATGTTAAACATTTCCCATTATATAAATACACCTGTCACAACGTCTCAAAAATACTCTCAAACCCTTGATTGGATCCATTTTCTTCTTTCTTCTCTTCAATGGCACCGAACGAAAAATCCGAAACCAATTCGAAAATCCTAATTCCATCTTCAACCAACACAATCACCAGAGCAAGACCTTCCGCCAACGACGAATTCGGCCGATCAACGGCAAAAATCGCGGTGGCGCAGTTATGTGAAGCCACCGGTTTCCATGCCGTCAAAGATTCAGCTCTCGAATCCTTCTCCGATATCGTAATCCGTTACCTAATTGACTTCAGCAAAACCTCGAAATTCTACTCCAACCTCGCCGGAAGATCACAATGCACCGTATTCGATTTGTTACGAGCTTGGGAAGATTTACAAGCTCCTCTAGGGTTTTCAAACGGTATGAAGGAAATTATGAATTACGCTGAGTCTATGCCTGAAACTCCGTTTGCTCAACCGATTCCTAATTTTCCGGTGATTCGTGACCGGAAAATTATTCCGAGTTTTATACAAATGGGTGAAACTCCACCGGGGAAGCATATTCCGGCGTGGTTACCGGCGTTACCTGATCCTCATACTTACATTCATACGCCGGTTTGGGATGAAAGAGTTTCTGATCCGCGTGAGGATAAGGTTGAGCAAGCTAGACAGCGGAGGAAGGCTGAGAGATCGTTGTTGAATTTGCAGAAGCGCTTGTTGCTATGTAATGGTAACCGTAATCGAAACGAATCAACTGAAACAACAACTACAAGAAGTGATCCTGATGAAGATGTTGCTCCTGTTGTTTTGCCGGTGAAGCTACCGATTGTTGATGGAGATAGAGTTTCGGTGTTGGATGCATTTGCACCTGCAATTGAGAAGCTAGGGGGTAGTGGTGTTTTATGTGATGATGATGATGAGATTGACGGAGAAAAGACGGCTATTCCCGCTGCTACTGCAAGACCTACTGTGCATTTCAAGTTCAAATCTGGGAAGAAGTTTATTGGAGAGTCTTTGGATGATAGAAATAAGAAGAGGGAAGCTTTGCACGCTATATTTTTGGTTGGTAGAGAAGATGAAAGAGATGATAAGAAAAGGAGGGCTGGGTATATTCTTAGACAGTCTATGGAGAATCGACAAGAACTCACTCTTTTGTAGGTTCTGAGGCTGAAGTTGCGGGCTTGCCGATGTTCTGGTGAGGATTTTGTGACTGACATGTAGAATTCATAGTTACTATATTTTAGAGCTGATTTGATTCCTTTTTTGCTGGTGTAACTCTATTTGGTGGCGTACATATTTTCAAAGATAGAGGTCTTTGGTCATTGTAATATTTGTGAACTAACAGCTTGATAGCATCTGTGTCCAGTAAAAGTGTATATACATCCTTGTTGATTATGGAAATGTAGCCTAGTGATTTTTGTGAGATCTTTGATACAAGCCGCTATTGCCATTTATTTTTATTGTCCTTTCAAGCAAGGTTTTTTATTGTGATATGCAACAGTGTTGTCAAATTGCTTCCGTGGCAGATTATATGCCGGTCTGCAATGCCTATCATATCCGCCGTTATATTTATATGGCGAGTTTATGGATGACTGCCATAATTCACCAGCTGCCATTGATAATACTAGCGTGCAACTGTAATTTTGCGGTCACGGTGCCAAGGTGTTTCGAGTCTTTGCAACTGCAGTTGCAGCTAGATCAGCCACATTGTCTGCAGTTTCAATGAACATGACATAATTGCATCTGGGACTGCGACTACAATTTAAAACTTTGCTTTCATGCTTGGTATATCATGGATAAGTTTTGTTGCTTGTCAAGTCTGTCTGAGGCTTTTCTTCATGGAAGAGAGGTCCGTAATAGTAGAGTATTTGAAATAGAGAAGATTTGGAAGTTAAGATGGTTTGAAAAGGAGGTGGGAATGACCGAGGAAAATTGACTTTAGAAAATTAATCGTGGACGGTATTGTTTTATGTTCTAGGTGTTAGATTCAAGGGTGTGCATTGTCAATGTAAAACAGTTATACACTGACAACCAATGACAATCCACTACTTTGCCACATCACCCCACCTTTGTATGGTTGTTTTTAAACTGACAGTGTGTCATGGAAAAATGGTGGCCTCATTGGATCCTAGTGTATAACTATTTTACACCGACAGTCTGGCCATTTTAAACTCTAGATTTGTTATTTGGATGAGCTGTGAAACAAGTGAGCTTTGAGTGCAAAATTGATTGTGGGGTCCAGAATAATAACTAGGTTGCAATATCGATCCCACTGATTTTATGCCCTCGGCAATTCTACTCTAGTCCACCATTACTAGGCCGAAATCACGGAACCTCGCTGATTTTATGAGTTTCCCCAGTGATTATACTTTGATCCATCAGATAGCAATCCTAGGTGTGCATGGGATAAAAAACTTTCGTGAAATTTGTATGACTGTGGATAGGTAATGGTAAATATGCAATTTTGACAATCTACCCATGTGGCAGGAAATAAATAGTTTTGGGTAGTGGAAATGGGATAAAAGGAGAAGTGTGGAGAGGGCCAGAGGGGAAAGGTAATCAAATTTTAGGTGAGGTTTGGGAAGGAGAAAGCAAGCCTCTGTACATTTTACTTTTTATTTCATTATGGATTTCTTATCTGTTGTTGAACAGTCTCTTATCCCAAGACCGATAACTTCTTCACATAAGCAAGCAGTGGAAAAGGGATCTTTGCTATTTTTCTTCAAAAAAAGTGCACTCTTTTTTTTTCTTTCCTTTCTTTCATTGTTTGCCCTCCTTCCTTGTCTTAAAATTAATTCTCTGTAGAGATTTCTATTTCTACTTCTACAAACTTCAGTATATGTTTCTTTCCCGATCAGTAGGAGTAATCATGAAACCAACACTGTTAGGTGGCATGAATCTGAGCTCAAATTTGGATGCAATAGCCAATGACCAACATATCCCAATTGCTGCTTGTGCAGGAGAATCTATGTCTAAGTCTCTGAACATATTTCCAATCAGAGCAAAGTTCTGACCTTTTTTCTTTTTCTCGAGGTCAACAACACTGAGTTCCATCTGAATATACATGAACCAGTGATATTATATTTCCTTTCATAAGTTTTGTGTGTGTTTTTAACTGTTTGTGGGATGCCATTTACTGACCTACAGTGTAAAAAATTATATCCTGCCTAATTATTTATGATGGCTCCTCAAAATTAAGACACGTTATGTGTTCACGGTAGCGCTTACTATATTTCAAAGCTTGTTCTTATTCAAGAAACTATTTGAAGATATTGAATGTGATTTTTATTTATGACTTGATTTAGGCCTGGTTGTCGCCAAATTGACCAGCTCGGTTCTATGGTGAGCAAAAGGTTTGGATCAGAAAGAAAGAAGGGAAGTTTGACTTAGCTGAAGTTCTCTAGTTCCATGTTACACAATCAAAATTGAAAAGCCCAAAATGGTCAACACAAATACATTTATACAAGCACAAGAAAGAAATCTGTTTGCCTCAACATGCATTGAAGCACCTTGCTGGAATTGAGTACGATTCAATCTGATAGGTTGAGTTATAGTTTATCAATTTGGTGAGGGAGAAATGATCACAATCGTGGAAGAACAACTTTGTTGCTGCCTATTGGTGTAGCTGAACAGTTTAATGCAGTTCAAGGCCAGCGACAAACTAAAGAGCAAATACTTCAGTGCCCCAAACACAACGGAGTCACCTTAGTGAAGTCAGAGTGAGTACTCTTCTAGGAAATTGTTTACCCTAAAAATGCTTCCCGAGAAGACTGTGGAGAAGAATAGAACTGACAGTGATCAGGAATGCTTTTTCTTTTTGTTTATGGAGAACCAAACTACTCTCAAACAACATATAGGAAGGTTGACAGAAAGCTTGATCACTTTCCTTGAGCTGACTTTCTGTTCATCTCAAAAAGTATTTCTGGAATATTGTTTTGTGGTATAATCCTAATATATTTTTTCGACCAGATTCGGTTTTTATAATAGAATTCTTATATGTGTAAATCATTCTTTTTCCGAACTCGGGTTCTTTCCTTTGGCAACGTTTATTAACCACTTGAGCTCAATCATTTGGTTTTTCTTTTTTATTTTCAGGAAGTCTAGTTAAATAGTTTTCTTTTATTTTCCTGTTATTCGAATTTTATTTTTCAGGTTAGTGTTTCTGAAAAATATTTGTTACATATTTGATCAAATTTTAAGCTTCTGATATATAATATCTATTCTTCTTGAAGAATTTAAATAATCTGTATACAATTGAATTACGATAAGTACAATTGAAACTCGTTTGGGTAATTACACACCTAAAAATAATTTTGGTTTAAACTATCCAAACAGTATGCATAGATGAAAATCACTTTTACACGAATGTATTAAAATATAAATCAATTTCCGTTAACTCACTTTTAACCAAAATCAATTATGCCAAATTGAATTGCATCAAACTCAATTCTTTGTAATTAAAACTTACTTGAATTATTATAATTATTAGATTAAATAGAATTTATTTTTATTCACATAGACACAATCCAAGCCTAAGGTCAACTCAAGTCTATTTTACAATATAGCAGATAGATATCTTAATCTTGCTCTTTAAAATCAATTAACGCAAACCAGGTGATTTTATAAATTTTGAAACTTTAAATTGAAGAACAAGTATGAATAGTAAACTCAAAATATTATGTCAGCAAAGAACTTGGTCAATCAACTAATCATTGGCCTTCATTTTGGTTAATCAAGTTATCATGAATGCCCAATATGCTTATTGACTTTCAGATGAATGAGTGCTTCCTATCACCCAAACGACCAATAATGTAGTCGAATTCTGTCAAATTCAAGTTGGTTTTTTCTGCAGTACTGCATGATAACTGTTATTTGTAGGCTAAGTTTATTCTATTCCTTGATTACCTATAATTTTTATGGTATGTGTATTCTCATAAAATGCCACTTAGGATCTCAATATATGTAGTTGCTCAAATTACTCGGGTGAAAACCTAAGAAAGTAAAAGGTGTTCAAAAAAGAAAGAAAATTCATATATATTGCATCAATGAATGTATACTTGTTTAAATTAGATGTGCTTCTTAAACTCATTAGATAAATAATTTTCTTATTGTGGTTTGTGTTTTCCCTTTCAGTTCTTGTTCCCCCATTATTAGTAGAAATATCAGTTTTGCAACTTAGAAGTGCTTCTATAAAAGTAATAAATATATGTCTCATTTCCTCAGATAATAATTTATATGGACGAGATTTTGTTCTGTCGTGGACAAGGGCACAAATATACAGCAATCTGCCTCTGATATATTTATATCTGCTAAGGTTCCTGTTGTACAGATTTTAGAAGCACATAAATATTGATCCATTTTTACACCCTTATTGTTTCCTTTGCTTGCTGTGACTGTAGTGAATGGTTGATTACTCATTATAATAGTTTCTATGGTGTATATATCGATCTATTGTGACTAGGACACATATATGCAGCAAATCTGTCTGATATATTTATACTCAGTTAAGGTACAGGACTACCTGTAGTGCATCTTTTATACGCACAAAGTATTGATCCATTTTAATACCCTCATTGTTTCCTTAGATTGCTGCGAATGTAGTGAATGTTTAATAGTAGTGACTCCAAGTTTTTGTATTTAGTAATTATTACATACAGGGAAGGAAATTAAGGGAGAGAACAGTTGAGAAGTCAATTGAAGCTCATGACAAATTAGTATGAATTTG
>Ga0209282_1001396_pt1 | contig 13233 bp, 15 predicted proteins | sample Mtrugardesep15_FD_187529 | JGI IMG/M metagenome (GOLD analysis project Ga0209282, IMG submission 187529) | Root nodule microbial communities of legume samples collected from California, USA - M. trunc garden sep15 (SPAdes) (version 2) | ecosystem: Host-associated > Plants > Roots > Nodule...
CCATACTGTAATCATTGCATCTTTTCAGATATTTTCTTTTACGAAGTTTACTTGATAATTTTGGATGTCATTCTGTATTTCTGTTACTATGCGATTTCACATGTGTTTGTATTTAATAACTTGCTTACGGCAACTGCCTACTAAACTTTGGCTTATTAAAGATCATTGTTTCTTATGTTATTGTAGTTAAAATATATCTAGGATTGAACTTCAAAGGCTTTTAGTTACGATGTCCTAATTGAGCTGGGCGTTGTTGGACATATGCTATTTTGTTGTTCATGTAACGAGAAAAGAATCAAGAAGTAACTTTATTAATACACCTCATTTAAATTATGTAACAAGAAATCATACAATCTTGTCTGATCATTTTACATTTTGGACATGAATGGATTAGACAGGCACTGGAACTTTCAAGGCCTCTAATATCTTATCATCTAGCTCAAATTTGATTGGCTTCTTGTCTCTTCCAATCTTTATGTACTCCTCAAACCGTTCTTTTAGGTCTTCAGGTAGGTTTGTGGTTGAACTCCATCCCAATTTACTTTTGGCTGCTCTAGGTTCAGCATAGAAGTGCTGCATCATACATTCATAAAAATTGTTAAGCAATAATAACTACGAGAATTGTATATTTCAAATTTGACAAATGTCCATGATGCAGAGTTCCCTCGATTGAGACATAACTGATGAGTTTGTAAAAAATTTCTTTACATGAATTCACTACTTAGTATGTGTAATTTACATTGTATGTAAAACAGATCACAAAAATGATCAACAAGGCGGTATTAGACTAGTTACTGTGCTATTCTGTTACCGGTTCAATACTTTTGGTTAACCAAGACAATCAATACTCTCTATAGGTGTATTTGCACATTATGCAACAAAATTGTAATGTAGATTAGAACATAGGATATTAGTAACTACCACATTACGGAAAGGGAAGGCTTTCTTTGCATCAATTCCAATAGCTTTTGGATCATAATTCACAATGTTAACGGGGCGTCCTGCAGCTTGAGCACATAGTTTTGCTATCCCATTTAAAGTCACTGCACGGTCACTAACACAGTTGAAAATGCTATGATTTGCAGCATCCGGGTTCTCAACAGCTAGAGTCAACATTGAAGACAAGTCTTTAACATGAGATATGTTAGTGAGTTGCAATCCTGAACCTGGAATTAGCACAGGTCGGTCCCGAACAATCCCTGCAAATTGAAAATAAACGTTTTTTTTAGAGCTAAATTAGCATAAATTTTCAGAGATTAGATATTGCAAAGAAATGAAGAAGCTTCGTATGGATTAAAGGTTTAACATAAAGCTTGGTTTAGAATTTTCCCACTTACTATCAAAGAACCACTCCTCGCAATCTTTGTTGTTTCCAGACCCTGTCATATACTGTGGCCTGAATACTGCCCAACTGTCAAAAGTTTCTTCAATGTATTTCTCAACTCCAACATGACCAGCATCTGCTTTGACAGCATCCTGCTCCAGTGATTTTCATCTTTAGATTACAATAATTGTTATCGGCAAAATGGTTCTAGAAATGCTGTATTAGGAACTTTTACATACCCCTTCAACATGGGGAGGTTCATCTGTCGTTTTGTAGATTCCAGCACTACTGATGAACAAGAATTGCTTAGCACCAGCACTCTTGGCCCAATCAATCACCGGCCTACAAGTTAAGATCAAGATTAGGATGTCTTTCTTAAAGACTGTACCGGGCTGCATATATTAGAATAGTTTCTGTTTCTTCAACAGAATAATAACAGTATTGCAGTATGAAACATTGACACTTGTTTTAGTATCGAACACTGACACATATCGGACAACTAACAAGTCTGCGTAATATAAACAAATTGTATGTGTTGCACGCTGCTGCGCTTACATCTTAAAACCTGTTGAGTTAACATGAAGGCATACAATACAAGTTAATCATTGAACAAAAGCTAACAAGAAACAATACAACAAACCTCACAGCCTCGAGATCCTTGCCATTGTTGTCCAAAACCACATCAAATGCTTCCCCTCCTACAATAGTCCCTACATCTGCAGGATTTCCCCATACTGTACTGCCTCCAGCACTCACAATTTCCTGAATATTTTTCAAATTTAACAATAAATTAAACCTTGATGTAATAATGATGATTGTAGTTTCACAATATTCTTTCAATGTTGAGCTTGAAAAGAATGAGATAAAGATCATTAACTGAGAATCTGTTAAAAGGAGGTTTCTTCATCTTATCTGAGCTTTCATCACCAACAGTGAGAATAGTAACAGAGTGGCCAGCACCAAGAAGCTCTTTTGCAAAGTAGAAGCCAATCACAGCATGTCCACCACTATTGGTATTTATGATTAGCACCTTCTTCTTCTCTGCAGCACTTGCACTGATGCTTAGAGTAGCATGATTAGCTAAACGTTTAGAAGTTAAAGAAGGGTGTGATAGAAAGGTAGAGGAGATTGATAGAGAGGAGGATTGGAATGAAGAAGAGAAAGAAAGGCGCAAAGTAGAAGAATGTGAAAGTGGGAGGAGGTTGGAAGAGGTTGCAGTGAAGAGCAAGGTAGGTGAAGAGGAAGCAAGCATGGCCATTGTTGCTAAAGAGTATGAGAACCAGCAGTTCCAGATAAAGCTAACCACTTATTTCCTTCCTTTCTCATTTCCAACCGTATGAATGGTTTATAAACGTTACAGAAATGTATTGTTAAATTAATATTATTAACTTGAATTCTCTAAATAACGAGGGTTTAGCTGTTTCAGTAAAAACAATAAAAAATAAAATATGTTTTACTGTTTTATTAAATAGTTTTTTCTTTGTTTTTCAGGTAACAATTTATTTTTGATGACATAGTCTAGTTGTTAGAACTCACATCTAAACTCATAAGATCAATTTTTGTTTATTTTTAATCAAGAGTTTTATAATTTGCTAAAAAAATATAATAAAAATTTAAAACTAAAAATATCAGTCCACGAAACATATAAGTTCTAAATGATTTTGAATTAAAACACCATGTTGTGTTTCTTAGAGTTTTTCTCATATTTTAAAAGTTACATGTCCCATGTAGGATACTTTCGTGAGCTTTTGAGTCATTATATACTAATGTATGGTATAAGTTAATAAAAAATTATAGTGAAACGTTCAATTTGAGGTCAATACTCATATGAGACTCCTTTTTTTTTAATAATTTTTTTTGATTTGTAGACGAGATCAACATCGAAAACTCACACGTAATTTGAAAGTCTTGGATTCACCTAAATGAAGGTGTCCAACCTCGCAATATTGACATTTGTCACTTGAGCTGGACCCTCCATGCTAGATCATTATGCATACACCAAAAAACTTTATGTAATTTTTCAAAGTGGTGCGGCCGAAAAGTTATTATTTTTATATTATGCATATTTGAACGATGCAAATGAGAAGTTGACCGTTAATGAAGATCAACACAAAACACACGATATTAAATAAACGAAAAACCAATTAAATTATTCAAATTAAATGATAGAGACAATTACTTAATTTGAAGAGATTCATGATAAGCTAAAATCAATTAATCAATTATTTTGAAAAAGCACTTAACTTATTAAAACTTATTTTAAGCCAAATTGAATTAAATACAGGCAAATGCAAAACAATACACAGCTGATTCAATTGGATAACTAATCTGATGGATGTTAGAACCCCTTTTAGATGCTATTGATTTTTATCAAAGAATCAACACTCAATTGGGTTTCTTTCAAACAACCAAAATTAGGATTTTTAAAAGTAATTTTTAAAACCCACAACTAAATCAATTCACAAACAAAGAAATATAAAGAGATAATAGATAGAAAGATGAACACGAAATTATAATGGTTCCCTCATAACGTCCTCGCTAGTCGGGAACATCCACTCCCAAAAACAAACTACCAATCGAGTTTTTGTTGATTATTGAACACCAACTGTTTGTGTGAAAAAGTTTACACCAATATTTTTCATTGAGCCTTGAGAATTCAGCACTAGAACCCCAATCTTTCAACAATTCTTGGTTTTTTCCTTGAACCTTGGCGCCCAAGATTCAAAACCTCAAACTCTCCTCGATAACCACTCTTGTGCAACAAATATGACGGGTCTACTGAATCTGGAAGTATCCTCTATCTTCGCACGAGTCACTCCAAAAATCCTATTTGGTTTCCTACGATCTAGAGAATCCACCCTTTGATCGTCCGATGATTGTTGACAAGTTGTATTTAATCTTTTGACGCTGAATGAAGAAAATCCCCTAGTAACCCCAATCGTAAGTGAAATATCATATATTTCCTTTAGGTTTTAATTGCCTTTAATTTCAAATCCCTGGAATATCATAATCCACGTACAAAGAAATCCTATCCATGTAACTCACAATGTTTAAATCTTCACAATCGAAATCTAAGAGTTTTCAAAGAGTAAAAAGTAGAAGAAGAGGGTTTGAGATAAGTGTTATGAAAAATTCATGTTTTGAGAAATGACGATGCGTTTCACTTATATAGGTATTGAAAATATGTGAGAAAATGAAGTTAACAAATATGTACTAGAAAATACGAGTGAAATGATTTACTCCTACAAGTGAAGCGAATAACTTTTTGAAAAATACTGAAAATCACTTCTATGTATAAGTTTTAGCATACATTCAAAACCATCTAATCAAAATAAGCAATTCACACTCTAACACACCCCTCTTTTTATGATGGCAAAACTCAGAACCATGCCAAGTTGATCTTGCAAGAATTTGAGAGAAGCTCCCCCTGAATGTGTGCATTGAACTTCAATAAAGCTTGTTGGAATCTTCTCCCCCTTTGTGATTATAAAAAAGAAGACATGACAAAAAACTATTAGCAGTACCAAGCTCAATTTTGGTCAAATATAGAAATCACATCTTGATCTTACATAAAACACACCAATGGTAACCACAAAACACAAATACCAAATATAATACGAGGAAAATAAACTGAGCCAATATGCATTACACATAACTAAACAAGCATTGAAATTCAACAAATACAACAATAATCATAAATAGATCCATGGTGTAAAACACCATTAAGAGTACATACCATTTCACAAAATACAAGTACAAAATAAACAAAACAATGCATTATTATGAAAATGAAAATAGGATATGAAAATGCTAATCAATATGATAGGATGAATGCATTCACTTCTTCAACCATCTTTCTTGTCCTTAGACACATATGCATCGATCTGAGCATATAGATCCTCTAATTCTTCATTAACTTCACATTCTTTCGCATTTTCAGGTTCATATGCATCAATATGTACAAAGATTCCGTCTTCATCATCATCATCATCATCTTCTTCTTCTTCTTCTTCTTCTTCTTCTTAGAAAACCTCTTTGTTCTCACCAACAATACACAAGTTGAATAAACAATTCCAGTAACATCATCAACTATAAATGCAACACCATTCATTTCAAAGCTAAACACGGTAGGACCATCTCTTTGAAAAGTGCAGCATGAATTAAAAATACCAGTCACAAGAAATAAGAGGTTTGAATTGTGATCGTTTAAAATTTTGGTTGCTTCTCAACTTTGAGAAGCGATTCAAATTTGACAATTTGAAATATGTATCAAAATACCTAAAGAAATTGAATGAATGTGCTTGTTTCTAAACTATCAAATAAATGAGATAAAGGATAATGAAGATTACACAATGATGTTATTCTGGTCTACCTAGTCCAGTCCCCATGGCTGTGATATTATTCAATATTGGTGCTTGAGATGCCCTCTCAAATTCTGCACTATTTTCTCTTCATTTCTTGATCTACCTAACCGTATAAGTTTTGGACAACCTCTTCAGACTTTAGGTCCTACAACTCACCTTTAACAGCCTAAAAATGATTGTGATGCCTATTCAACTAATTACGATAATTGTTTTGTGATATTGATCTGATTTGATCAAGTTAATCTCATTATGACATTTCTCTCTTTCTCTAAATTCAATTTGACCCCTCTAGGTGAACATGAGCCTTTCAAATACACTTAAAAGATGTGTCAAAGATACAGTGCAGGCTTGAGTGTATTTGTGATTGTTATCTAATATTTGAGAATGAATCTCAAGTATGAAGATGCTTCTAATCTCTTTCAAGCCATCTGAACTTGTAGTTTCAGATCATTTAGACCCGATTCTGATTCAAAGTTCATGTGTGAAAGAGAGTTGTACTCTCATTTGAATGATGATGTGATTTTATAGAGCTTTATCTTGGTGAGCAAATAAGAAACTAGTCGTTAGAAAACTAGTTGTTATTCTTTGTTTTGTTGAGCACACGTTATTCTTCTTTCTGTTATTGGTATAGAAAATTGTGAATAAATCAAAAACTATAAATCCTTATGTAATGGTTCACGGCCATGTGTTGGTGAAAATGAATGAATTGGATATTGTCGCGTGTTTTGTCTAGAGTTCCCGTAACAACAAGCATTGTCCTTGTTTTTATTATAGTGGAGTTATTTAACTATATGTTTAATTATAAATTTATTTGAATAACACTATTATGAAAATAATAAAATAATTTCAATCAAAGGTATAAAGAAAAAAAAACTCAAGCCTAAAACCATAAAAAATGATAATTTGTGTCTTATTTTTTTTAAAACAATGTGTGTAGCAGGTGCTACAACACTATGATTCCATATCAAAAGAAATTTAGTATAAAAAGAAAAGGAGGACCAAACCAAAACCTTTTCAGAGTGAGTAAACTTAAAATTAGACCAACCAAGCCTAATTTTAATATAATCACTCATAATTTTCATTGGAATATTGTAATAATAAACAAAAGAGTTCAAACTCAAACCTATGTTGGCTAATAGCATCGACACAAGTATTACCTTCTGTATATACATGTGAAACAAAGTTCATAGATAGATGATACAATAGCAAGACTATTGGTCCATCTGTTTCTTATCATCCAAGGTACTTTTCTAACATCTTTGAAGGCTTTGACTACCAACATAGAATCTGATTCAAGCCACAAGTTTCTCCAATTGTTAGAATTAGCAAATTCTATAGATTGCATTGCACCACAAAGGTCTACGTAATAAGAATTACCAGGTCCAAGACCTTCAGCTAAGCAACCAAGAAATAAAACCTTATTGTTTCTGAAAATTCCCCTAAAAGAAGCAATATTTCCTGCAGATGCCCCGTCACAGTTACATTTTATCCAATTGAAGAGGCGAGGCTGCCATGTAACTTCCTTACATATTTGCCTTAGGAGGATTAATTTTGACATGAAAGCCTTCACATCACATATCATGAATTCTGACATAGATGAACTAGCAGACAACTTAGAGTGGCTAGCATATTTGAACATTAGAAATAATTTGTGTCACGTATACCCTCCGATCACTATTATAAATAAAAATTAATATTTTAGATTCATTTATTGAATGATATATGTGATCTATAATAAAAACCATATATATCATTAATTAAATAAATCTAAAATATAAATTTTTGCTTATAATAATAACCAAATGATGTAACATATTAAATAATTACGATAATGACCGAAAACTACGTATTGTTATTCTATTTAAAAAAAATACAGTATGCACAATTATTATGTAAATTCATACTTTTGACTTTTTTAACACATGCTCTAAGCCTCTAAACAAAAACCTAAAACTATATTCCACATCCACATTTGGTATAGCTATAAATTATTAAATGGGTGGGAATAGAAAAAGAAAAAAAATAATGCACTAATGGTTACCTCTTTTTGAGGATACGCGCTAATTGTGATTATGAGATGAATTAATTAAATTTGAAGTTGACTGTGATTTTAATTGGGTCGCACATGCGGTCCTTGATGTTCGAGCCAAAAGATTAGTTTAGATAACAACTCAGAGTCATCCACCCATCTCTTCCTTTTTTTCTATCTGCTCCCTTCAAAACAATTATCCATGGTACCCTGTTCCATAACAACCCCTTCTTATTCCTCCCTCCTACTCCCTTCTTCACCCCTCCCGAACACCCCCTTCTCTCGCTATCCACACCTCCCTTTTCGCCGCACTCTATATTCCTCTCCCATCACTTTCAATAATGCCTCTCGTCATTTCTTCCCTAAGGCCCAAGCCCAAGCCCAGCCCAGAACACTCTTCCCCGGCGGTTACAAACGCCCCGAACTCAAAGTCCCCACTCTCATTCTCCAACTTAACTCCGACCAGATTCTTACACGTGGCGAATCCGCACTAGACTTGATCGATAAAGCAGTTTCAAAATCAGTTGGAATTGTGATTCTAACCAGTAACGAACAAAGTGGTGGTAAACTCTATGAAGCTGCTTGTTTGTTGAAATCACTTATTCGTGACCGCGCTTATTTGTTAGTTGCTGAACGTGTTGATATTGCTGCCGCTGCTGTTACCAGTGGCGTTTTACTCTCCGATCAAGGTCTTCCTACCGTTGTTGCTAGGAATACAATGTTAGGTTCCAATACCGAATTGGTGCTTCTTCCATTGGTGGCTAGATTTGTCCAAACTGTAGATGCTGCTGTAAATGCATCCAAATCTGAAGGTGCTGATTTTCTTATATTCGGTGGTGGTGATCTGGAAGTTTTAAATCAGGAAATTCGTAATGTAGTTGACAATGTGAAGATACCGATTTTCGCCTCTTTTGTGGGGAAAAACTTGTCATATGGTGAGGCTTCGCGTTTACTTGCTTCTGGTGCTAGTGGTTTTGTTACTAGTTTGGAAAGTTTTGGTTTGTTTGATGATGATTTCCTTCGTAAATTATTTGATGAGAGAACACTGGATAAAATTGATGATGATAAATTAGTCAATGAGAGTAATGATTTGCAGAGTATAACAGAGGTTGTGGGTGGATTTGTTAAACTAGAAGATAAGGAGAAACAGTTAATAGAAATGGAGAGGTCGGTGTTGAATGAAGCTATTGAAGTTATAAAGAAAGCTGCACCTCTGGTGATCTTTTAACTAAAACAGTTGGTATTTGAAATGATATTTTTTGTTTTTTGACCAGTATATTGTTTACTTTGTGTTGAATTGGAATTGGTTTCAAATGACAGATGGAGGAAGTTTCGCTTCTTGACGATGCAGTTTCTCAGATTGATGAGCCGTTCTTATTGGTTATAGTGGTAATTGTGTGCTGAATCTCAACAAATTCTGGTTCCTGGAATATACATTGGTATTAGCTCTAATTTCAAAAAGAAAATATTATGTTACTTCGTTTAGTTAAAACTAGTTAACAAATAGGTGTTATTTATTGTGGACTTTTCTCATTGTTGTTGTTCACTGTTCTTATGCTATTAATTGATTACTTCCATGTATAAGCATTTACTAGAGTCTAGAGTGTTGATTCATGGTATACTTACAGTGAGTAGTTGTCTTTCTTTCTGTCTGTACAAAATTCAGAAACTACTTTGCTCTTAGGAGAGTTTTTATAAATAGTTCATGGCCATTATACCTTGTTCTTGTCATTCTACTCTGAACAATGCAATATGTTAGGTTAGTTGGGTCGCATGTTATTCCTCTATTGTTATACTTATGGAAGGATTTGATTGCCACAATAGCTGACAATACTCATCATAGGAACTTTCCGAATTTCACCTTAGGTTGAGTAGTTTTTTGATTCACTAGCTCCAAATCACTATTTATTATAAATTTTCTGTCTCACAAAGCAATTGGGTGAGATACAAAAACAACTGGTTTTTATATAGATTTCATAAAAATGCTAAAAAGAGCTGAATTTATTTGACTCTATTGCCAGGGGGAATTCAACTCTGGTAAATCTACTGTGATTAATGCGCTTCTTGGAGAAAGATATCTCAAAGACGGGGTAGTTCCAACAACGAATGAGATCACATTTTTACGATATAATGACCTAGATATTGAAAAAGAACGCTGTGAAAGGTATCCAGATGGTCAATATATTTGCTACCTTCCCGCTCCAATTCTCAGAGAAGTAAGTCAATTAACTTTTAGTTTTCTCCTTATGTTTTTGGTTCTCTCTTGGTTACAATTTATGTTTCCAATTAGTGGCCTCAGCAGTTTTCTTCATCCTTCTGAAAACAGATGACAATTGTTGATACGCCTGGAACTAATGTAATTCTTCAGAGACAACAGCGTCTTACAGAGGAATTTGTGCCTCGTGCAGACTTGCTTCTTTTTGTTATTTCAGCTGATCGCCCTTTAACTGGAAGTGAGGTATGGTTAGTCCTTTTTTTTAGTATGGGGCATACTCTAATGTTTACTTTTGTATAGTGTAATTACCCACCCAGGGGTATGACATGTTGTTTTATGTTCCTTTTCAGGTTGATTTTCTTCGTTATTCACAGCAATGGAAGAAGAAAGTGGTCTTTGTTTTGAACAAAGCTGACATTTATCAGAATAATCATGAGGTATATTTATGTTTCATGATTCATATTGGGTATTACCAAAGCTTATAGGGTTGATCTAGTGACGAGGGATTTGGGTTGGGTAGTATGCATGAGGTCTTAGGTTCAAACTTCATTGCCTCCATTGTACACTAAAAAATATTTGGTATTACCCTAATGTTATTGTCTTTAGTTGTTCTTTTGTACTGATATAGGCATTTGCCAAGTAGTCTTAAGTTATATATTCACAATTCAATGCAGCTTGAGGAAGCAATATCTTTCATTAAGGACAACGTAAAGAGATTGTTGAATACGGAAGATGTCGTATTATATCCTGTGTCTGCTCGATCTGCTCTTGAAGCAAAACTTATGACTACCTCTAGTTTTGGGAAACTCAACGAAGAATTGTCAGTCTCTGGTTCTCAATATGGTCCTAATAGCTTTTACGAGCTTGAGAAATTTTTATATAGCTTTCTAGATGGGTCGACGATCGCAGGGATGGATAGAATGAGGCTTAAACTTGAAACACCTGTTGGAATTGCAGACAGACTGATTTCTGCATGTGAAACTCTTGTGACGCAAGACTATCGATGTGCCAAGCAGGATTTGGCTGCAATAAACGATGTTGTCAACAGTGTAAATGATTTTGCATTGAATATGGAAAATGAGAGCCTTTCTTGGAGGAAACAAACTCTATCCATGGTATGTTACAAGAAGTTCATAATTTTTTAATGTCAGGACAATTTGTTTTCCTCTTAATTGGCATGTTCTTAAATTGCAATGGTATGCGTTATCAGATTGAATCCACTAAATCACGTGTTGTGGAGCTTGTAGAAGCTACAATGCAATTGTCAAATCTTGATATTGTTGCATCATATGTTTTCAAAGGAGATAAACAGGCGACACCTGCCACCTCAAGAATTCAGAATGACATAATTGATCCTTCTGTGTCATCTGTTCAGGTTAGTTTTTGGCTGTTAACTATTGAGTCCAGATTGTACTGCAGTCATGTTTACTATTTTTATCAGAAAGAATAATGATTTATTCAACCATAAACTGGACTACGCTTTTTCTTTGGATGTCCCCAGGATGGCTAGTACATCCAAATACTAATGCGAGATTAAATTGAAATAATGTAATAGCGTGAAGTTAGCTGTGTATTTTTTGCTTAAATGTTTTTGGTTGATTGGACACAGAAAATACTTGGAGATTACGAAAATTGGTTAAGCTCCAAAAATACCCAACAAGGGAGACTATACAAGGAATCTTTTGAGAAACGATGGTCCTCATTGATTCATGAAAATAGTCAGAAGAATTCTGAGACATATGAGTTGCTAAAGAAAGGGGATCAAGCTGGCTATCAGGTGATTGAAAATTTCAGCAGCAGTGCAGTTTCAAAGTCATTTGAGCAAGAAGTTCGTGAGACGGTAAGTTTAGAATTCCTTGTAAAATAATTTAAAAACTCTTCTCTTCTGGGCCTCGAGTTCTCTTTTAGTTCCTTAGAGAAGTTAATTTTTTTCGTCTCTTTAGTTCAACTGGAGTGTTTTTTTCTCTCATGATTTGAAATCAAAGGCAAATTTGCTGATGTGGATTTGTGCCATTTATATCAATAAGGCCAAGTCACTTCAGTTGAACAACTAACTAATGGAATGGTATTATTGCATCAAATTGAAAACCAGTGTACATGAGAAATAATGCTATCATGATTTGTGACCGAAACCAAACTTGTATTAAACCAGAGTCTATATGTGTAACAAACTTTCCAGACATTTTAAATGGAAGTTTTTGCAATTCTCGAAATATCCCATAATGTATAATAGCATAAAAACTGATTAAGCTGTGAACAATGAGTTTGAAATATGTCTAAGATATTGCCTTAAGGTTAACATTCAGAATGATTTCTGGTATCTATGATGCTTGAGAGGTGCTGTTAAAGCCTCAAAATGATGAATGATCAATCAATAGGTTTGTTTAAAAGTTGAGGAATAATTATAACCAGTGTGATTTATTCAGGTTACCGCTTTCTTTTACATTTTTATTGTAATTTGTATTGCCACTTATCGCTGGCTTCATGTGTTCCCTATAATAACGTTTTCTGGCACCCCTGGAAGCTACTATATAACAATTAAATGATGTCCTTGCCTGATCAACAATTAAGTTTTGATATCTGCAAAATTTCCTTGTTTAGTCTTTGTTGGACTTGATTACCCATATATGAATGAATATTGTCTGAGTCTTCCTTAGCGGTAAATATAATATCTTTAATTTGTTTTCTGTAATTAAGTTTTAGCATACCACCACTATTGTCACTAAAAAATTCTGATATAAAATGTCTTCCTTCTGTGTAGATTTTAGGGACTCTTGGTCAACTAGGAGTGGCTGGTTTTTCTGCTTCACTATTGACATCTGTACTGCAAACCACATTGGAGGATCTTCTTGCTCTTGGAATTTGTTCTGTTGGCGGGTAATGTATTATATTCATTGGAGCTCTTTTATGATAGCCCAGGTTGTATTTGAAAATGCACGCATGCATGATTGCCCAGCTTGTATTTGAAAATTCATGCATGCATGCAAGTAAAATATGTTTCAGCTGCACTATCCTATAAGAGAGTAATAAAATAATATCTAGGCATGTTGTTTGAAATGGTTGTTCGCTTCCTGCTAATATCTGGGTTGATATTTGTTTTACTCAGGTATATAGCTATTTCAAATTTCCCAAGTCGGAGGCGGCGTGTGATAGATAAGGTTAAAAGGAAAGCAGATACCTTGGCGAATGAACTTGAAGAAGCTATGAAGAGGGATTTGACTGAAGCCGTAGAAGGTTTGGATACCTTTGTGAAAGTCATTGGCAAACCTTATCAAGATCAGGCGCAGAATAGGCTAAACAA
>Ga0209282_1001397_pt1 | contig 13229 bp, 9 predicted proteins | sample Mtrugardesep15_FD_187529 | JGI IMG/M metagenome (GOLD analysis project Ga0209282, IMG submission 187529) | Root nodule microbial communities of legume samples collected from California, USA - M. trunc garden sep15 (SPAdes) (version 2) | ecosystem: Host-associated > Plants > Roots > Nodule...
ACTAACAAGACTTGCACCCACAAATGGATTGTTAGTACATTCACTTCTGTTTCACAAGAGTTTCATTTTTCATTTTTATACCTAAATGGAAATAATAATTAGTTGTAAACTTTACAGGTTGAGCACAAAATGCAAGCTCCTATTTTTATCTACTACCAGCTTGAGAATTACTATCAAAATCACCGCAGGTATGCACGATTTCAGCATTATCAATCGTGAATCACAGAAAATATTAGTCTGTTCAAATTCTGCTACGCAACGGTGCTATAGCATGCGCTATAGCCACTATTTCACAATATTTTGTACTAAATTGTGTATTGTGAAACAATACCGATTCGTTCAAATTTCACTATTCAGTTTGATGATGCATTTCATATGATTTTGGATGATTAATTCTTGCAGATATGTTAAGAGTAGAAATGACAAGCAGTTGTGGAGTAAGTCAGCTGAAGGGCAAACAGACCACTGTGATCCAGTAGACAAAACAAAAGGAAATGAGCCAATTGTTCCTTGTGGTCTCATTGCATGGAGCATGTTCAATGACACCTACAAATTTTCAATGGAGAACAAGAATTTAACTGTCAACAAAAAGAACATAGCATGGGGAAGCGACAAAGGTTCTAAATTTGGTCATGATGTTTATCCTAAAAATTTTCAGAGTGGAGATTTGATTGGAGGTGCAAAACTCGATGAAAGCATACCTGTAAGGCCCTATTTGGATAAACAGTTTAATTATATAAACGCTTATCTTATAAGTACTTACATATAAGTTATTTCTACGCTAAAATATAAAATAGATCTGTTTTCATAAGTTATTATGAAGAGCTTATGAAAATAAGCTGAATACAACTTATAGACATGTCTTAAACGATTTCCATAAGCTCTTTCAAACGGTCACAAAATATGACTTCACAAATTACTTTGTTTTTTTTTCATGTGATAAAATATAATCGTTTACTTGAGAGATAAGTAATCTATGTATTGTGGCATGCATCAGTTGAATGAACAAGAGGATCTGATTGTTTGGATGAGAACAGCAGCATTACCAACTTTCCGAAAACTGTATGGGAAGATAGAGTCTGATCTTGAAGTGAACGATGAGATCGAAATACTAATACAGAACAATTACAACACATACGAGTTTCAAGGTAGGAAGAAGTTGGTTCTATCAACTACAACTTGGATTGGTGGGAAAAATAGCTTCTTGGGGATGGCATACCTAGTTATCGGTGGACTATCCTTGTTCTGTGCCATAGGTTTCATTCTTCTGTATGTGATCAAGCCAAGGTAAAGGAAATATTGTGCTTATTCTATACTACTTTATGGTTCTACATTTATATTTTTATGAGAAAAGATCATGATTTTACATTATGAGATGTAAAATGCTAGCGACACATTCTGTAACACTAACATTTGAATACGCTCTTTTCTATTGGTTGAAATTGACGAGTTCTGATCAAATTTATGCTTGGAAATTCATATGGCTACATGGTATAGAAAAGATGAAACATTTTTGGTTATTTGTAAGTAGCACTTTGAGCTAACATTGCTATATTGCTCTTTTTGCAGACCTCTTGGGGATCCATCCTACTTGTCATGGAACAGAAATCCAGGGATCTTAAAATGATTTGTTGCAACTCAATTTTTTTTTGTTGACAATTCATTGTCTTCTTTTGTCATTAGTTCTTTGTGTGACCAACATGGAACATGAGTGTATATAAACATTTATCAATCCTTTATGCAAATATATTACAAGTTTTGATCTGAAAAAAAAGTACCAATATTCTATAGAAAAGTTATTAACAAAAAAGATCGGCAAACTGGTCCATTAGACCGTTTTTTTTTTTTGACGGGTTAGGCGGAACAAATTGTGGATTAAGGTCACATGCATTTTTTTTTGGTTAGATAGATTGAAAGAGATAAAAGCACATTTGGTGACACTAGAAACAAAATCATAACACAAACCAAAGAGGCACTAAATACATATGGAAATTGGGATGACAAATTTCAGACCATTTGGTGAACTGCTTTTATGATTGAAACTTGAAGGAGTTTCATTAATGGACTTACAATTAATGCCACCAGATAAGTCAGGAAACGGTTAAGATCAACTTCACTTACCATGATGTAATCATTTTAGAAAAATAATCAGTCCTCATCAGTTAATTCAAAAGAAATTCATATTCCCTCAAATGATTCCCTTTATAAATTTGATTTTATATTTTTCTCTACATAACCTTTCAAATATATGATGAGTGTTTGGCCTTTCTCATATAGAAAAAGATTTTTCACTCATAGCCCGAAACTAGTTGTGAGAAGTGTAGAGAAGCTAAATAAAAAACATGAAAAAGAAAGAAATATTACGAATTATGATGCATTATGTAATAGAAAAATTAACGATGAAGATTGGTCCATTTGATAAGGAGCTGGTTCATTCGCGCAAAGGTGCGAGGTTCAACTTCTGCAAGTAAGGATTTTGTTGGCGAATAATGTGTAATAAGTACCTCTATAGTGCTATGAGCCTTGAAGCCTACCATGATTCCAGTGAGCTATTGAGACCCAAATAATCTAAAAAATTTACTAATAAAAGAAAAAAAATAAATTCAAGCTAAACCGAAAGAGTTATAAATTTTTTGGTGTCCCCATCCATAATCATAAACATTGGCTCAGAGAGCAGTTGTAAATGTAAACATACAACCAATATACTGTATATGCAGCTTATTTCTTTAATACAATTCAGCTATTGCAATAAACAAAGTTATAGCAAACATCTACCACCAATATATTTCATAACCTCATTAATTACACCAATATTCATATTCATATCCCACAACTCATCATATCATAACATTAACCAATACTACTTACTACACATTACACCACTGATCATGAAATGATCTTTCTTTTGAAGAGATATACAATTTACTAAGAAATATCAATGGACTCTCCCAACTCACCTGATTTTGCTTTTACATCATCAACCACAGTTCACAACAACAACAGTAACATCTTTAGAAGCCATTCTACAAAAGAAACACCTTTCTCAAAACTCTCATGTCCAACTTTCTCACGCAGCCTTCAAAACTCTCCCATTTCATCTCCTCAGCATCATTATTTTCCCACTAAGCTCTCTGATTCTGAGTCCCTACAAACAACCTATCATTGTGCATCTTCTGTCCTAAGAAACGACGGCCAAATCACGTCCATAGCATTATCATCAAGTGGTTTACTCTACACAGGCTCTGATTCCAATGTTGTAAGGTGTTGGAAACTACCTGAGTTCACTGAATGTGGACAGTTGAAGACTAAAGCTTCAAAGGTTGTGGCGATTGAGGTTTCAAATGACACTGTTTATGCAGCTTATGGTGATGGCAAAATTAGAGTGTGGACAATAATTTGGGATAACAAGGTGTTGAAACATGTTCGATCTGCTACTATTCCGAAGACACTTGGCTATGTTCGTAGCTACATCGCAGGGAAAGACAAGACAGTAAGTCTAGTACCTTAATTGCCTCCATAGCTGTAATAATTTATATCTGAGTATAGTTGTGATACACGGTCAAGGTAGAAAGTTTGACACCGTCAATAAATCACAACCAATCATATGTGTGATTTTAGAAATAGTTATGATTGAAATCAAACATTATTAATGATCTAACGATTATGATTGATTGGTAGTGTAAAAAATCATTACAATATGCAGTGTTTATGAATTCTATTCTTAACATATATGCATGTTCTTAGACTCACCTAACCATTTATTTATAAAATGTAAGTCATCATAACCTAATAATTATTTACTGGTTTTACTTGCAATTTTTGATATATCTATATTAACATTTTTGGTCTATTAACATGATTGTTTTGTTTGGTTGCTGGCATCACTCAGCAGATGAAGCATAAGAGACTAATAACATCAATGGCAATTAACACAGCAGAGGACATTATATACACTGCATCTCTTGACAAAACAGTAAAAGTATGGAGAATCTCAGACCTCAAATGCATAGAGACGATCAAAGCACACCCTGATCCAATAAATGCCATGATTGTATCCGACGATGGCGTTCTCTACACGGCCTCCGACGATGCCACAATCAAAGTTTGGCGTCGAAATTTTTGTAGCCATGATCAACCTCATTCTCTCACAGTAACACTTCATGCCAAATATTCACCTGTGAAAGCCTTAACACTAACCAATAATGATGGAGGAATTTTATATGGCGGATGCACTGATGGTTACATACACTATTGGTTAAAGGGTTGGTTTGCAGGACAATTGCAATATGGTGGATCAATTCAAGGACACACACATGCAGTATTGTGCTTAGCTAGTGTTGCTAAATATGTAGTTAGTGGTTCAGCTGATTCAACTAGCAGGGTTTGGAGTAGAGAACGTGAAGGACAACATGTTTGTTTAGCTGTTTTGGCTGGTCATAGAGGACCAATTAGGTGTGTAACAGCTTTTTTAGGAGGATGTTTGGTTAAGGAAGATGATAATGAAGATTCTTGTACTGTTTGTACTGGAAGCCTTGATGGTGTCTTGAAGCTTTGGCGTGTCACTCATACAAAGAATGCCCCTGATAATAATCAGTGTTTGTCCCAAGTTGGGAATAAGTATTTTGAATTGTACAAGGGATTTCAACAATAATACTCACTTATGTAACCAAGGAGAAAATGTTACTATTCAGAGGGAAGCATATAAAAGTGAAGAGAGAATCATTCAAATTGGTTGAAGAAAATGATACACCAATATATGTATAAGTACGTGCTCCAGCAAAGGGAATTCAACTGAATCAATTAGTAGAAAAACATGCATAACTGATCATAACTAATCTAAAACTAATTTTAACTGATGCAATTGCAACGAATTCAGAGGCTGTTAATCAAGCTTCATATATTTGATAAAGGTCTGTACGTTGTTCTATACATCAACACAAGGTGTAGTATGGATAGTGCTTAAACTCGTCTATATACAGAACAATTACCAGATGCAATGATGGGATTATGTACCGTATAGTGCCTTTATTGGGTAAATCGTAAAGGTTGTTTCTACAGTACCTAATGAAATGTGCATGTTTTACATTTTAGCAAAGCAAACTATTCCACCGTTCTTTAAGGGCCTCATAGGCTTCAGGACAAGGTATAGCCAGTAACCCATGCTTTCCATCGATACAAGTTTCAGTTGCTAGGCTCAGCCGTAATAATGTTTTGAGTGCATTGTCAATTGGCATTTCAACCTGGAAATTTCAAATCGTATAAGAATGCAAATTATGCAATGATTATAATCAGCACTACCACGTAAAAGAATAAAGTATAAACTTCAGAGGGCAGAACCCTGTCAATATATTACCTTTACTTTAAACACTTCATACATAAATCTCTCACAGTCCTCTCCTACACTTCGGCGAGAAGTGACCTGAAGTAAGAAGTGTTACACATGATTTATGTATCATCAAGAGGATCTGCAAACAGTTATTCCTAACAAAACAACTACATGAAAATGCATTGCAGAACTTCAGATAGCATAAGACGGTTGGGAGGAAAATTAACAAACCTGGCCCTTATCTGCTTTGAGCAGGACTGCATAAGCCAAAATAGCTTCCTTGTACTGCACATGTAAAGTTTTAGGAGAAAGAAGTTAACACCAGTCAAAATGCATAGTAATAAATATGAGTTAAGAACCTATGTTTCAAGATCAGACCCGGATTCATTTTACAAATTAAATATTCTGCATGGCCTTATCCACTATTGTGATTGGCACTTCTGTTCAGATTCAGACATTTGATTTATTAACGTAAACCACAAGAAACCAGTTCATAGTTGATGACTTTTATTAGGATACTGTACGAAGCCCGGATACATACTACAATATGGATAAAATATGATACTAATACGATAATAAGTTTTAGAAAGCAAGATATGATATGGCCAAGATCCATTAACAAATGTTTGTGTGTTTGAATAACTTAATGAGGAAAAAAAAAATGAAGCACCATTTATTTAACCGATTGATTCAACGGCATTGGTTTCGCCCATCCCCATGAACAGCAGAATTATAGATAGAAACTGGAAATATAGATGCACGGAAAGCATAAGGAGCGGAAGTTTCTCACTTGCTGCTGTTCAGAAGCATCTAAAAGAAAATGCACCGAGCCAAAGCCACTTGCTAACGTCTTTTCATAAAGCGTCTTGTTCACTAATAGCTGCAATATAATATTTTTGACAACTCAGAATCTCAGATAGTTTTATTTCCATAGAATGTGGAAGGTAGAACTATATTCTTTTGGTATAACAACAGTTTCAAATATTAATAGCATCTAAAAGAAAATATCATGTTAATCTACCTGATACCGATCCCACGTCTGTTTGTAACCTAGAACCACACGACTCCCAAATATTATTAGGGCACTTATGGCAACTACATCAAGTAATATAGCTGATCTGAAATAAAAATGAAAGTAAAATATTGTAAACAAGCACTCCAACAGTTTCATAGATGATGTACTTCTAAGCAGGAAAATTATTGGTGGAGGTCGAAACGAGGTGTTTCCTTCTAGTCGATTGAAAAAATGTGTGCATAGAATAAGGTTCAAAACAAAATAAAACCCTATTACTAAGGTATCATATATTAACCAAATATATTCCTATTATATCGTTTGAATCATTATCTCCCCTTGTTGATAGTATTATTCTGAAAAAAAATGTTTGAAAAGGAAGGAAAAAAGTACACGATACAGGTAGCTACCCGCATTGTGAAAGAAAAAAGAAAAAAGAAAAAAAAGGAAATTCCTTTCTAGCATCAGAGATAATCGAGCCTAGAGACGAAATTAGAACCGTAATTAAAATTAGTAAATATCATTTAGATGCAGAAACAACGTTTAGGAATATCATCAATATCATATGAAATTAAGATGTACTTACGGGGAATCTGAGAGATTTTCAAATTTGTAGTTTATAAAATATGCCAGGAATCCCAAAATTGTGGCAACATCCAAGCGCACCTGTAAGTTTGCAGTTAAAAGTTACAACACCAAACAAATAGGGTAAGTAAAGGAACATTTACAACCAATATTCTAATGTTATTTCATCACTACATTCTTATTAAATTATTACGGGAAAGAATGCATACTTATATATCTGGATTAAACAGACATGTATAATGTATTGGCTTGTAAAACTGGGCCAGGTTCTGATTTAAAGAAGTTTGCTTTTCTCTTGGAAAATTTTGGAGCAGAGAGGAGAAAAAGCTCAAACTATATCATGATATACACTTACGGACATAGCAGACAACTTTAAAAAGAGTTAAAAACTCAAAAACAAGAAGCGCGAGTTCTAGAAAATTTCTTACCGTGTCTATGATGCGGAATGATAGCTTTTTGTGAGGAAAAACTACCTGCAAATAAATTGAATACCATCTGAAGAATTTTAAACATATAAACATCCAAAGTTACAACAGGAACAACACCAAGAAAAGTCTTCTTATCTGACATATGACAGACCCTGTAGTATCAAAATAATTACCGGTAAATCTGGAAAAGGAATTTTCTCATAGATCTTTAATTGCAATGATGGAACCTCAGCTTTATCTTTACCATTTATTTCAACTTCCTTCGTATATAGTAGAATTAATTCTTCAAAGGCTGGTTCCTATTTTGCAAACATATAAAATTTGGATCAATATTCCAGCATAATTATCAGTCCTTGAAAAAATATTGCCAGTAAAGAATTCTGTCAACTATTGCAACTATGAACTTACTCAATCCTTGCCTGAAAAATTGAAAACCTCTCTAAATCATTATTAGTAAAATTAGGAGAGTTCCATATTTTTATACATAATAAAAGATTTATAATCAATCTTCCCTCTTTTGGAAGGGAATCCCATGTAGAAATGAAGGTCACAAACATAAGACATGCCGTCAGAATGGCTCACCTAAATACATATTTGTGTAACCCTACAAGAAATTGTAGATTATGGGTAATACCTGCAGGACTGATCGTGAGAAAAGTATGGAAATGGAAGTTTTTAACATTTTCCAAGGATCATTTCTGCAGTATTTCCTTGTTGCAGGTCTCCATGTATCAGTAAGTGATATTCTTGACAAAAAAGTAGGCCTGGATGGAGAATATCAATGATCGGTCATGTCAAACGGTGATGCTTCAACCAAACTACACTATAATAGCAAGGTAAACATGAAATCAACATATATTTGTAATTTGGAGATATTTGATCACTCCTGCTGCATCCAACATATTTCAATTTCAAGGCTTCATTATTATACATGATTCAAAATCTTTATTTCCAACAGACCAAAACATTAAGAATAAATTATAACAAGAAGTGGGAGTTATTGCATATATAATGTCAAACAGCAGATAGCTCAATTGGCACTGTCCCTAGTCTTTAATATTGCCGTGTGATGATGATGCTGTAGGAGGTTTGATCCTCCATATAGCCACCTATTCACCTCCCGTACCAGTGTGCTTTCACTTTCAATGTGCAAAAAGAAATGCATCAACAATAATGGAATGAGCTTTTAATGTTAACAGAGCTTAAAGCTAATTATATTATAATATAATTAATATTGTTTGAGTGTATCTGCAAGCTATGAAACACTAAACCTTCAAGAAAGGAGCCATATCTATCTCCAAGATGGATCATATATAAACTTAACACTCACACAACACTCTGATACTTCTGAATAGTGATGTCAAGATTATATTTTGTTTGAATATTTAAATCTGTTTGATACTGTCAAGACATTCTTTACATATGTTGGATGAGCATAAATATTTTGTAAGAACCCAAAAGTATGTGACATGGAAATGCTATATAGATAGTATTTTGGTATTCATTTATTTATATATTATATATGCCTATACTGCATTGCTTAGTTTTTCCATGTCACTGTTGCTGAAATCAGAAATATCGTTTCAAATCTGATTTCTTGGAATGATGGAAAGCAAGCATTAGTTCCTTTATCATTCCAATAATAGGAGCTTCTAGCAGAGTTAACAGACAGTAATAAAAGAGCTGTTTGTGGAGCAAACCTTAGATAAGGTTCAGGAGAGTCACCATCATTTTCAACCTGACAAGGTGTTTCTGGTGTAGGGGGAATAAGTCCAATCCAAGAAAGCAATCTCCTCAAGAGCCTTTCACGGGGACCGACAGGTGACAAAATCCCTTCATATCGAGCTACTGCCCTCTGAGCTGCCAGCCAAATAGGGAGTTCTGCATTTGGTACTTGGTTTTCATCTATTTGCTCATCCAAATCATTGTCATTGTCAGTATAGATCAGTGACTTTTGAAATACTGACAGTTTCTTTAGCCAAAGCTTCAATCTATCTGTCCAATTGCGCACTTCATGTTTCTGACTGATTATACCTGATACCTAAGTTGTTAAAATTAGTAAGATACTTTTTACACAAGTTAGACATAATCATGATATCATATATAGCTTCTAATTTATTTATTTTTGTTTTTGAAAAATGCATAACTTCTAGAGTTGACAGTACCTAACTAGAGTATGATATACCCTAGTAGATAGATTGACAGCTCCAATAAGTTGATTAAACATAATTTAGAGATAAGCCGTATCAAAAGACCAATTCTCATAAAGAAAACAGGTAACTGCCATCCTTAGAAAATGTAATAACTTTTATCAAGAAAACATAGAGTTGCCCTATCAAATATGAAGAATGAAAGTAATTGATGGAGGAATGTATAATATAAATTATGCACATAATCAAAGAGAATTGTAATTAAACAAATCCCGATGCACATATTTTCCAATTTAAGAGCGAATTCATCAAAGCCTAGTGGCCAACACACATACACTGGGGAGGGGGAAAGGGTGGTCATAGGATCGAACCCATGCACCCACACGAAATGTCCTGGCACACACACCTGTGCTTTGGCTAATAATGTTGCCTAATTATAAATATTTCCAGATTTCCTAAATCCTATCCCTATAAAATTTGTGATATAAATTTTGAACATCGAAATAGTCAAATAATATATGAGAAATATGTATTAAAGAATATAGGAAAAAGAAATCTGTTTCTGCACACAGCATGCTTTTCCATAATCTCAATTATTCGATCTTACTACAAATTTTGATTTTATAATACTGTGACTAACTATATAATGGTACAAGGATAAAAGTATTTCCAGTGTGGTAAGTCTGCTTGGCAAAGCATAGGTGATCTAACTTGTTAAAAGATCCTACATGTCAGCGTATAATGTGTATTCAAATAGACTCTAATCTAGTTAAAACTTGCCTGTGTCATTTTCTCATAGTAGAATATCAAAGATTATCTACCTAAATTAATTGATTCCATTGAATGAATAAATATAAAGAAAGGTAAATGATGAAACCACCACAAAAAAAGTATATTTGTGCACGACAATGTGTGTAAAGAACTTTCTTCGACATGCCTGAATAATGGGATGATTCTATGTCTCTACTCAGATATCAAGAAAGGTAAATGACGAAACCACCACAAAAAAAGTAACCTCGCTTATTTTGGAGCCAAGTTTTGCTAGTGGTTTTGATATAACAAAGAAGATTGTTTGCAGAAGCCTGGACTGTAAGTAATCCAGTTTTTCAACAATTAATAGGCCATTCTGCTTCTCAGTTGCATAGCCCCGCCTACAATAGAAAAAGATAATACATAACTCTCAGATAACAGAAGAAATGTGCTAAGTTATATATTCTGCTTCTCAGTTCATCTAGAAGGTTACCTAAACCAGAAGCTTAACTAGCCAGTTAGAACAAATATTGGGTCAATAATCAATTCTTATCCCACCAAGTGGGGTCGGCTACATGGATCAAACGACGCCATAATGCTCTATCCTATGCCATATATCTATCTACTCATTTGAAGCTTTGACAGTGAAAATATACCGTTCAAAATATCCTAGTGTGCCATATAAATACTTCATTTGATTGAGCCTTTTCAAAGCTTAAAAGATTAATTTTTTAAATTTGATTTGAAAGTTAGTATAAAAGAACAAACATGCAGAAAAAATGTATATGAAATTACCTTACCTAAATATAATGGCATTAGACTCGTACGCTTTCTCCCAGTCAACATATATTGGCAAGGTAAGGAGATAGTCTGTATTCAATGCAGATGTTAACATTAGATCCCGAGCTGATAGTTCTTCGAATTGTGCATTAGAAAGAAGGTGCATGAAAGCACGTTGGAAACGAGTAGCGATGGAAACTCTGCCAATATGTTTGGAAAAAAATAATTGATCAGAGCATTACTAAGAAGAGGAAAGATGAAAAGAACATGGTTGAATAGACTGGTTCTCCTCTATTTTTCAAACTAACAGTCGCCACCCTTATTTGTTGGAGAAATTACCTTCATCTCCCCTCAAGTCTTTGTGATATAAATTTAATTCGTTTCCAACTTATACTGACTAGAACTTCAATCAGTCACAGTAATTCTTTTTTAATCTATAAAGTTTAGAGCAACAATTGAATTCAAAGAAGCATGTTAATTGGAAAGGAGCAGAAACCTGGACCCCGTATCAGAATCGTTGTCAGGAGTTATGTCAAGAGAACGCAAAAGACTCCCGAGGCTGAGAGCATACTCAGAGAGCATAGACTTTTGCGGTTGAAGCTGTATATCCTGATAGATCTGCCCATTCCCGTTCCCGGTTTGAAGGATGTCGTCATTGGCATAGTTTGAATTGTTTCCATTGGCCACAACCAGTGTCTCTGGTACAAGAGGGTCTTCATCCTCTTGAGCTTGGACTGCATTGGTGAGGTGATAATCCGAACGCATTTCCTCTAAGATAGTCTTATGTTCAGCATGAAGTATAGAGTCCAAACATCTGTAGATTATATAGTAGAGTAGTCTAGTGTTAGAACAACAACTTGTAATAGAAGAATCAAAGAAGCGATAAATCACAAGACAATGAACACAATCATTTGTTTATGCAATTCGGTCCAGTGTGCCTACATCTGCGACTATAGAGCAGCTGTAGTCGTGTATTACAACAGTGTTGTTACAAACCATATATATAAGAGTACTGTCCAGATTACAACCGCACTGTCCCACTCGCTCAGCTCCCTCGCCCCTCGCCCTATTCTATGCTTATGAGCCATACTCAACATATTAGTGCTAATGTTGAATAAAGTGTTTGTTATTTGAAATGAATATATAAAATTGATAGTACTTACGAGGTGAGAAGGCGAAAGTGATGAGCAGTATCTTGATGAAGCATGTTAGAGAGGATTGCATCTAGAAGTTGGGACTTGGAAACAGGGATGTGTTTCTGTCTAGGCACTTGTATTTTAGAAATTCCCACTTCTTCTTCTTCATCATCATCATCCTTGGAGTTTTTCTTCTTGTTGTTGGGGTTTTCACTCTGCCTCCCTTGTTCTTCCAGTTCTTGTGACTCTGATGCAACAGATACTACTTCCTGCAGCCTTGAACAAGGAAGCCTGTGTTGTCTGAGAAGTGGACCGGAGGCGGAGAGTAACTGCTGCCGGCGGCCGTGGTAGTATGGGAAGGTGTGCTGCCGCTGCCAAATTGGAAGAGCTTTGCTGGAGGGGAAAGGATGATAATAATATGAGCATGATGACATTTGGATATGAGAAATTGAGAATGAATGAGAGACTCAAATGTGCAAGGTACGTGTATCAATGTATTATGTATGGTTTCTAAAGAGGAAAAACCAACCAGTAAAATATCCATAATTTATCGATTACATCAAAAATCGAACCAAACCGATCATTATTGGTTCAGGTGACGAGTTCCAGATAATTGAGAACTCGATCACCCAACCAATTAATTTTGGAATAAACAAAGTTTAGATGAGTCGGATTTTCAAGGCTCATCTAGATGAAAACAAATCTTAAGCTCAAAGAGTCTCTGACCATCCATTAAAAATGTTCTCATGTCGACATCTTGAACTTACATCCTTGTGATTTAGGGGGGTGTATTAGATTTAGATTTTAAAAGATTATTTTGGCAAACAAAATTTGTGAGATTATATTGATTTTATAGGATTTTAAAAGACTTTTTTTAAATGACTTTCTACAATCAGGATTTTAAACACAAGATTTGGATGGATTTATAACACAGATTTGCAAAGATTTCAATAGACTTCATGGAATTTTAAGATTTGAGAGGATCGCATGGATTCTTAAGAAAAATTCAAAATGACAAGAGTGAATAAAAAAAATTATGAATTTTTTTTTTTGACAAAAAAG
>Ga0209282_1001398_pt1 | contig 13228 bp, 13 predicted proteins | sample Mtrugardesep15_FD_187529 | JGI IMG/M metagenome (GOLD analysis project Ga0209282, IMG submission 187529) | Root nodule microbial communities of legume samples collected from California, USA - M. trunc garden sep15 (SPAdes) (version 2) | ecosystem: Host-associated > Plants > Roots > Nodule...
TGGTATTTTTTTTTTTGGTTTGGTGTATAAGCTGAATGTTTCTGGACAGTATAGAAAAATACAATCCTGCTGCCAGAAAGCCTATTCTAGGCAATAATTGACGCACAAAAGTTTCATACTTCTCTCATATCTCAATTCTAGGATATACAGTGTTCCCAAGTACGATAAACGAATACAAAGGCTGAAAGAGTTGTAGCATAATCATGTTCTTGAAGTCCTTAAAAACAAATGAAGAGACCAAATAATGCATACAACAGATAACTTAACAAACACACCGTATGTGGTTATTGAATTGAAAGCATTAATTTGCTCCGTGAACAAAAATATCAGTGTATCCCAGTTTACAACATCAAATTTTATTTATCCGCAATGTCAAAAAGTGTTAACAAGAATCCCAACATCAAACAGTACCAAGAATACTCGCAAAAATTAAACTGCTAAACATATCAGTTAGTATGAATCAAAACAGAAAACATATCAGCAGTTTAACTAGACATACCAAATACTAAAATGAACAAAAACTGCTCCATAGCATGACCATTTTCCTTGTTATTTTCCAAACAAAAAAAAAACTTGCATGAAATACAAAACCAAACTTCCAATTGAGGTAGGAAAATCATTTTTTCTCAACTGGAACGGCATTGGCATTGGCACTGACCTCTGGATTTTCTAGCCCGAAGCGACGTTTGAACTTGGCAATCTGTCCCAAACTCTCAGCCATTTGACGCTTAGCACGAAAGTGATAGACTTTACCAACAGGGTGAATCTTTGTCATCATGACATGCAACAACCGACCCGATTGAGTAACATACGATATGCATTGCTTCTGTGGGTGCACTCCTTTCTTCATTTCCTACCAACTTTAAATCCCATTAATACACACACATTTTATCAAACATTTGGTATGCAAAGCAAAAAAATTGAAATCCATATTAAAATTGAAAATAAAATTAAAAACCCCAAATTTAGGATTAACAGAAAAAAGATTAGTTAACTTAACTTAACTTACCTGTAGCAATGTAGGGAATCAGAGCAAAGAGATTGAATTCAAATACTGTGCTTCAATCCTCTTCGGAATCACCAAGTTGGCACAATTGACTATAAGTTTCGTTGTACTCGTAATTCGATTTCTCAAGTCTCATAGCAAAGTTAGTTACATTAGTTAGAAGTTAGTTATTCTAATTGACTATATAAACTTTGTTGTACTCTTTTAACATAATTATATTTTTTTTTTGTTAAGTAAGCTAGTGACTTGAATAAGTGATATTGCAACGTCTCCGTCAACTAAATTATGTTCACGGACACAAGAGAAAGATATTTGACCTTTAAAAAAGTTCTCTTGTTTTTTTGTTTCTTGTCTTGTACAAACTTGTTATATCCACTTCGGTTGCTCCAATGTAAAAGCCTGTCTAATTGGGACGGCAAACTAGGTGTTCAATTGTCCAATTCTTCATTTTTTATTTTGTCATGTGTTTGGTACAAAGAGTACAAGAAAATTTAATAATCAATGCATGACACTATGGTTCTTCTTTGGTATACACATCTTTAAATAGTTTTAATTTTTGATTCAATTCAATATCAGAAAAAAGTGTTTTGAGTAATGGAACAACAGCATAAAGTGTTTCCTCTGCTACTTGTTTTCCAAGTTCTGTTTGTTGCATCACAAACAGACAGTGGAGATTGTAAGTTACTACGTTCGAGTAACTAATCTCTAACAAACTTGTGCTAATCTATAGTATATATAGTATATACATCAGAATAAGTAACAACTATGCACTAGACTAATGAACCAACGTATCGTCTCTGGTGCATCCTCTGGGGTGACCCTCTGAACCTATAGTTTGAATTATACAACCATTACATATAAGTTTGAAAAGTGTTTGTGGATTAAAAATATATTTTCTACCATTAAAATTCAAAAAATAGAATTTTGTTTGCTAATAAAAATTTGACAGTTGACCTATTTATGTCATTGTTATGAATTTGAATACTAAGTTATGAGTAATATTGTTATGAGTAGATTATCATTATTTGAATGCTGAGAAATTATGAGTTAAGTTTCCTAATAGATATTGTACTTGCTGCAGTTACTGCTCTGTCATCTCTCATACAATCCTGGAAAAACAAACCATTAAATTGGGTGGGTTTTGATCCTTGTGGAAGTGATTGGGATGGAATTCGTTGCTCCAATTCAAGAATTACCAAATTGTTAGATCTTTGTTTCTTCGTTCCATTCAAGTTTGTTGCGCCAATCCAAGAATTACCTAAATGAATCTGAAAATAATGCTTTTTTTTTTTCTTCAGGAAACTACCTGGCTTGAAATTGGAGGGCCAGCTCACTTCAGCAATCCAGTCCTTACCTGAGCTTGAAACACTGTACATTTTCTACTTTCTCATTTGAATTAATGTGTCCATTATTAGGTTGAAATTCTTCTTCTAACCCTACTATGATGCGAAATGTTCCTCAACTTCTAAAGCAACCTTCACTCTAAATATGATTAAGGGTTTATAGAAGATCTTAAAAAAATGTCTGCGACAATGTTCTGGACTGCGACATCAAAGTTTTTGATGTCTCTGAGACCACGATTGAGGCTCAGTCAGCTTTCTGCGACTCTTCGCAATGTTATTATGTTAAGGATCACAACGTGGCCTCTACTATGATTTAAAACTTTGGCTGCATGTGCATGTAATTTAACCTGAATTGGGCTAAAATTTTAATCCAATTGATGATTTAGTACATACCTTCTTATTGACATGTGAAAGTTGCTAAATCATTTCCTTTGAATGAATTCATCCTTAGGTAGGACATTTTATTTTCACTGCTAGGTTATTTGTGATTGCAATATTCAGTTGTAGCTAAACTAATATCATGTTGTTTTTGTTCATATAGGGATCTTTCATACAATGCGGGCATGATAGGAACAATTCCAGAAATTGGGAATTTGAAAAACCTCAATTCCCTGTAAGTAAGGAAATTTATTTCCTAATAAATAAATTTTAATACAAACTGAATTTCTTTATTGAATTACTGCTATCTAAAATTTAGCATGCTTTATGATATGTTTCCTTGTAACTGTTTTCCAGGGCATTGAGTGGTTGTGGTTTCTCTGGCCCTATTCCAGATTCAATAGGCTCATTAAAGAATCTGACCTTTCTGTAAGGATTCCAACTTAATAATTCTGCTATTACATTGCAAACATAAAAACTATTAACAGTCCAAGTTATTTCAATGTCACAAAGTGTGAAATTATCGTACTTTATCTTGAAGTTCAATGCTTTATGTCTTCGGACATATATGATATGTTCAATTATGCTAGAGAAGCGCACACATGCGCTTGTTGACATTAAGAAGACAGCACATGTTTAAGCATGCGTTTTGTAAAGTTCATTTAGATAACACATTGCTGAATTATGAATCACGCATCACCTTATTGCTTTTAACGCAGAGCACTGAATTCGAATAAGCTCACTGGAAATATTCCGCGCTCTCTTGGCAATCTAGCCAACCTTGATTGGTTAGATCTTGATAAAAACCAACTGGCAGGGCCTATTCCTGTCTCTAATGATCAAGGACAACCAGGTCTTGACATGCTCCTGAAGGCCCGGCACTTGTATGTCTACTCTCATTTTCAATTTCTACTTGATATTTCTACACTAACATCTTATTTCATTCAATGATCTGATATTATGTCTACTTCTTGCAGTGACTTGGGGAACAATAAACTCTCAGGTCCAATACCAACAAAACTTTTTAACTCTAGCATGCATCTAAAGCATGTGTAAGTTTCATAAATCTTCTACTATTTATTTTCTGAAGTTGCAATAAAGGCATGTAAAGTTAAGAGACCTGTTCTCATCTCACCGAAGTCAAAAAGACGAAGTTTTCTAAAAACATCTAAGCTTACTCATAAAGTGACTTATATCAAGTTGAAAAACTTTTTCATTAGCATTTATCAAAATGAAATGTTAGAAGAATCTTATTATTACCACAAGCTTTCTAAACATTAGTTATTTGTTTAAGTTGAAATTAGCTTCTGTATTTCAGTTTTTTCAAAACATTATATTTAACTTTTTCTTAAGCACCTATAAGCCTATAAGGACTGTTTCATAAATGAACAATCATTAACTTATTTAATAAACTGCCCTTTAATCCTCCCGTATATTATTTTTGGCAGGATTTTCGACCACAATCAATTAACAGGCGGTATTCCTAGCACCCTTAGCCTTGTGAGCACCGTGGAAGTGGTGTAAGTATATTGTGGCCAGTGGGATAGTCACTTCTCTTACACTCACAATTTAAACTTCATATTTATCACTAACTGTATTCCTAAAGAGTCAATTTTGCTGAAAAAGGGAGTGAATATGATTTTTCAGCTATTTATCTCACAATGAACTGGAAGGCTCTCTGCCGGATCTTACCGGACTGAATAGTCTCACGGTCGTGTAAGTAGTATGATAGGGACATTCTGTTATACTCTATTTATTACATTGAAATTTTAAGAGATCAAATACAATCATATAATCTAGAAGAAATAATTAATTTCATGCGACAACTATATCTAAAACATAGGCATATAACTCATGCATTACACAATGATTTTAATTTGCATATTTTTATGAAACACTGTCCGCAGGGATCTGAGCGACAATAACTTCAATTCTTCTATTATTCCTTCATGGGTTTCTTCTCCTAGTCTGCCAGATCTGACAACAGTGTATGTTGCTCCATCTTTCTCACATTTGACCTGTTTCTAGTAATGTACTATGAACACTCTTTTTTAAGACACCTTCATTTTTATTAAGTAAAGTCCATGCAAATCCTATTAAGAGAGTATTTAGAAAACTTAATTAGAGCTTGTTTGAATTTATCTTAGCATATATGCAGTTAAGTAGTTTCATATTTTGAACTTATTTTCATAAACATCAGCTTATGCATGAAGATAAGCTCTCATTCTATACCTCCTCATAAAATAATCTTAAACAAGAAGAAATACCGAAAAAGTTTTATGAGACACGAATAAATGATGGTTATGAATGGATGTGAATTTACTGAAATATACTAACAGAATACTGAAGGACAACCAGCTCAGTGGCACATTAGATCTCAGCAGTGGCTGCAGAAGTAGTCTGCAACTCATTGATTTGCAGAACAATGGTATTACCGAACTTGTGATGGGAAACCAAAAGTTGAATTTTGACTTGAGGTAAGCTTCATTATAGACGATATCATTTATTTATTTACTTATACAGATATTTGCATGGACTCAAACTACTGGAAACTTGATTTTCTTCTAAGAAAGTTATCTAATGGTTTTGCAGATTGGGTCAAAACAGAATTTGTCTTGAAAATGGAGTTTCTACAGAGAGTTACTGCAAAATGCCCCAAAGCATTCCCTCATATTCAACACCATCAAATCGTTGCTCACCTCCTTCATGCAGCAACAGTCAGATTGCAAGCCCAAATTGTAAATGTGCATTTCCCTATAGTGGAAATCTATCATCCAGAGCTTTTAGTTTCTCAAACTATAATAACACAAGTTACTACAAGGAAATTGAGCAGACTCTGATGGATGCTTTTCAGAAACAAAACATTCCGGTGGATTCAGTTTCTCTTAGTAACCCTATCAACGTTTCATCTACCGATAATTTTCAATTGAGTCTTAATGTCTTCCCATCTCAAACCGATCGCTTCAATACAACTGGGGTTTCATCTGCTGCTTTTGTGCCGAGTAACCAACTTTACAAGCCTCCAGAATTTTTCTCCCCTTACGTCTTCATTGGTTTTAGCTATGGTTATTATTGAGGTGATTTTCAGTGTTTAATTGTGAACTACAAATGCTGAATTATTTGTTTGTGCTATCTTCTTTCTCTTCTTTGACTCTGTTATTTTTATGTCACGTAGGAGAACCTAAAGGATCAAAGACATCACATACCGGGGACAATTTTGTATAACTAATTAACTTTGTGTCCATGTTAGAAACACTTGAGTTGTTAACTCAGTGTTTCGTAACCTCAAGATAAATAGTTCGAATTCACAATAATAATAATAAAATGATCATCAGTCTCACCTTAATTAATAAAAATTAATAAACACTCCACCTTGGCAATTTTTTCTTCTAAAAAAATGTTTAAAACCTTTTGATCATGTATTCATCTCACATCTCCAACTACTTTATTCTCGTTTAGATACTTTAGAATTACAACGCACACTACAAGTATAACTAATTAACACCAAAAGAATGTGTATACACTTACTGATCAGATTTAATGGCAATACATTCTGTGCTTTTGGATTTTTATTATTATGTTGTTTTTCTTTGATAAAAAATTATGTTCCTTGACGAAATGAGTATATATACGAGGGACCAGGATTTGCTGCAGTTGAATTATACCACAGTTACACACAATTTTTAATTTAGGCCATTGGATTGGATTACAAAATTGTGAGTCTTGTGACATAAACCCATCCAACAGCCAAGAATAAAGTTGCGGGAAAAAATACAGTACCAAATCCGTTTCCGAGACAACAAATATACAGTTACAAGGCAGGTAGACCACCATGCAAGTTACAAGAGAGCCACTACTCCATTCAAATTCCTTATGCTGATATTTGTATACAAGATAACTTATTTTCTCAATTTTCTTGTTATCCTTTTGCTATTACGGTGAAATCTTAACTGCCAATTTTCTATAGTTGAGTTTTGATATGAGAAAGTTTATGACGAAACCACTTCTTGAAGTGTGGAGGGAAAAATGCAAGGGATAGAGAACCCCGTAAATTTCATTACTTTATTGGTTCATGAAATTAATCATGCAATTCATACCATTTTACCTTTTAACTTTGTAAGTGTATCACATTCTTGTGGTCTCAGACTGTTTGCATAGCCATGGTTTGCATTAGGACATCTTACCTCATACCTTCATATATCCAACAAACTAACTAAGCGTGGCCACAAGATTTCATTTCTTATGCCCAAAATTACTATATCCAAATTGGAGCATTTCAATCTCCACCCAGATCTCATATCATTCATTCCAATCACCATACCACACATTGATGACCTCCCCCTTGGCTCTGAAACAACTGCAGACCTTCCTTTCTCACAGCATTCCCTTCTCATGACTGCAATGGACCTCGCCGAGCCTATCATTGAAGATACTCTAAGAGAACTTAGACCCCATATGGTCTTCTTTGATTTCACATATTGGTTACCTGCATTAGCATGCCAGTTAGGCATTAAGGCTTTACATCACTGCACAATTAGCCCTGCCACTGTGGGGTATTTGATAAGCCAGAATGAAAACTCAATGAGAAGTCATTGACAGAAGATGATCTGATTGACCCTCCACCAAGTTTTCCACCATCAGCCATCAGGCTACAACCTCATGGAGCAAGAGGGTTAGCCCCTGCCACTTTGAAGGCTTATGGCAAAGTCATTTCATTTATGGAGCGTTAATTGATATCTTTCACCAGCTGAGATGCTATTGTTTTCTAAATATGCCGAGAAATGGAAGGCCCGTGATTATCTTGAAAGGTGTATGACAAAGCAGGTGTTTTTGGCAGGATCAGTTTTGCCAGATCCACCAACCTCTACATTAGAAGAAAAATGGGTGACTTGGCTAGGAGATTTCAAACCCAAAACAGTGATTTTCTGTGCCTTTGGAAGTGAATGCATTTTGAAGAGTAATCAATTTACGGAACTGTTTGGGTTTTGAACTTACATGAATGCCTTTCCTAGCTGCCTTGAAACCACCTATAGGAGCTGAGACAATGAAATTAGCTCTGCCAGAAGAATTTAATGAAAGAACAAAGGGAAGAGGGATAGTTGAAGGTGATTGGATCAAGCAGCAATTGATCCTGAACCACCCATCTGTGGGTTGCTTTGTGACTCATTGTGGATCTGAATCATTGACAGAGGCCATGGTAAATGATTGCCGATTGGTACTGCTGCCCCATGCAGGAGATTTGAAAGTAGGAGTAGAGGTCGAGAAAAGTGAAGAAGATGGACTATTTACCAAGGAAGCTGTGTACAAGGGAGTGAGAACCGTAACGGACAATGAGAATAAATTGGGTCAAATGGTGAGAACCAATCATGCTAAATGGAGGAAGTTCTTGCTCAGTCATGGGCTAGAAAACTCATATGTGGATGATTTAGTACAGAAGCTGGACAGTCTGCTCAAATCTTGATTCAGAAAGTATTATGTACGATGAGAGAACACATGTTGATCATAATCACATGAATGAATGTGACATTTTGCTTTTTTGGTTTGGTGTATAAGCTGAATGTTTCTGGGTAGTATAGAAAAATTAGATTATGTTGTTGGATATTCTATCGTGAACTATAATTGACATGTAAAATTTCATTTCATATCTCTATTGTAGAACATATAGTGTTTCCACATAAAATAAACGAATACAAAGGTTGAAAGAAGAGATGTAGCACAATCACAATCTTAAACTTCTTAAAAACACATCAAGAGACCAAATAATGCATACAACAGATAACTAAATAATCACACCTATGTGGTCATTGAATTGAAAGCATTAATTTGCTCCTTCAACAAAAATATCAGTGTATCCCGGTTCATAACATCAAATATTATTTATCCGTAATTTCAAAAAGTGTTAACAAGAATCCCAACTTCAAATAGTACTAAGAATAATCACAAAAATTAAACTGCTAAGCATATCAGTTAGTACGAATCAAAACAGAAAACATATCTGCAGTTTAACTAGACATACCAAATACAAGAAATGAACAAAAACCACTTCATAGAATGACCATTTTCGTTGAATATTTCCAAAAACTTGCATGAAATTAAAAACCAAACTTCCATCTGAGGTAGGAAAAATCATTTTTTCTCAACGGCATTTGCACTTGTACTGGCATTGGCATTGACACTAGCACTGGCCTCTGGATTTTCTAACCCGAAACGACGTTTGAACTTGGCAATCTGTCCCAAACTCTCAGCCATTTGACGCTTAGCACGAAAGTGATAGACTTTACCAACAGGATGAATCTTTGTCATCATGACATGCAACAACCGACCCGATTGAGTAACATATGATATCCATTGCTTCTGTGGGTGCACTCCTTTCTTCATTTCCTACCAATTTTAAACCCCATTACCACACAAACATTTCATCAAACACTTGGTAGGCAAAGCTAAAAATATTGAAATTCATACTGAAATTGAAAACCCAAAATTAAAAAACCCAAATTTATGATTAACAGAAGAAAAATTTGTAAACTTACTGGTAGCAATGTAGGGATTCAGAGCAAAGAGATTCAATTCAACTACTGAGCTTCGAGGATTCACGCTGTTTCTGAGGCTTTTCGTTCAGATCAAACGGCGCCGTGTAAGTCGTTTGGGCTTATGTGGATTATTGATACTTATATTTTTTATTGCTATTTGCACACCACTTGTTTTTAAATATACTTTTTTTTTTAGAAATATGTTTTCAGACTTCAATATTTGTTCGGATCATGTATGTATTTTAGAAATTAACTTTTAAAATGTAAATATGTACCTTTTTTAATTTCATTTTTAAAAGTTTTGTTTAATTTTTACATCACATAACTTGTCTTAATAGTAATATCCACAAACTTATCTCAATGCTTAATCTTTGTTTGAGAGTCTCTTAACTACTTTTATAAAGTGTCTACCATCTCAAGTCCCAACCACTATTTTTCATCTACATCCCAAAACTTAATTTCTATATTCTTTAAGTTTAATGTAGAAAAAGATTATGACATGATTAAGCCGAATCTTAAGAACCAAATATTTTTTAAGAATCAAATATTAAATTAAATATAATGTCAAAGAATACTATACTTTTTCTGACATACATCATAACATCTTCCGACACCTTAATATCTTCATTTAAGTCATAAGTTTGTGTTATCAAACCCAACTAATATATTTGTGTGTATTTATCATTGTGTATTTTTTAGTGCGACAGTGGTAAGGCCGCATTTTCACTCCAAATATGTCAAAAGATCAAGTCATTCTTGTAGCATTTTCACTCACCTCTTTGTAAATTTATGTCATATATTTGTCACTTCATCTATTCGAAAAAAGAATAACATTAAAATTTTGTTTTTATGACATTATTGATAGATGATTTTTTACTAGATGACTCTCAAATTACAAAATTTATTATATTATATTAAAAAACATTATTTTTTTTTGGATATACAAATGAAATGAGATAATTATTGAAAACTTACACACGCGTAGTTGTGGATTAATTAATATTAAATATTTGTATGAATATTGTGAAAGAATGATTGTATGAATATACTTGCATGGTTACTACGCTATTAGTGAAGGGTATCACCAACTTTCGTTCTTGTAAAAACGCAAAATAGAAAGAAGAACCAAAATTTGATTCCAAGATCGTTCTTGTGTAATTGAATTGTTCATTGAAAATGGGAAGAGGAAAATTCAAGAGCAAGCCCACTGGTCGCCGCCAGTTTTCTACCCAGGAAGACATCAGTAAGCCCCTCATCCATTTTTTGCTTTCTGGGTTTTCTTTCTTTCATGTTATATCAATCACTTTTCGTTTCAAAATTTGATTTTTAGTTAAATGTGATGTTTTTCACTTATTTGTTGTAGGAGTGGTACTGTGGTAGTATAATAGAATATTGTGCCTTGTGGATGAAGGTTTTTCATGTGAAGATTAGATTCTGTTTTGATAAACAAAAACTTAATTTGCAGTTTATATTGTAAGTGCTTATATATAATATAAGCTATTCATGATAACTTGTGAAAATAACCTAAAAACAGTTTATGAACATGTCATAAGCCGTTTTCACAAGCTCTCCCAAACAGTCTCACAAGTGCCTGTGTCAGTAGATAAGCTCAAATAAGCCAATCCAAACAAACCCTAAAGTTTGTTGGGATTTTGTAGCTCTAGGAAACTGCCAGCTTGTAAACTTTCTGAATTGTTTTTGTTTGAATTTAGTTCAAATTACTGTTCATCTTGTGTGGAGTTGATTTGTTGAGTTCTGTACCTTTTTCTCTGGAGCTACAAAAGTTAGGCCCTTCGAGGAACAAGAGAAATTATATATTACTTTCATGGTGGAGTGGAAAAGCTTACTGCAATTTTTTGAGATTGTCACTTTTCTCTGTAGATGCATGTGTCATGTTCATGGGTTTAGTATGAATACAAGAATAATCCTTAAACATCTTGTTTTTGTGATGCAACTTATTAAGAGCTGTTAATCATTTAAAAATGAATTATATTCGGAAGAACGGAGTGGCTTGGATGGTCCAAGTGGCACTGAGAAATCAGACAGGGACTGGACATCAGTTATTTAACCAGTTCTAGGAAGTGATCGTTAGAGTTGTCATTCACATATTGCGAAGAACAGTGGTTTATTCAAATTCTACTACACTACAATGGTATAGTGCCGCTATAGCCACTATTTGACATCACATTATACTAATAACGTATCGCGGAACAATAGCGATTTTTTTCCAATTGCGCTACAACATAGTGTTATACTACCACCACTATAGCCGCTATTTGCCGACACTGGTGATAGTAGATCGATCCTCTACACATCTTAGTAGGTTGGGCAAAGGGAAATGTGGGGAAATTATCACATCTTTGTATAATGCATGTATTTTTTCAACCCTGTGATTGATTTTATGAAGACTATTTCAGTTCAGTGCCTCAATGCCGAGGAAGTTACATATTGGCAATTCAATGTTTGTTATTCTTATTAATGTAAGGGGATTAATTAAATTATAATCCAATTTTCTAATTTCGAACTTAGCGGACGTAATATTTCTTATTAATGACAAAACCCTTTTGGGCTCTTTTCTTCTCTAAAGAAAACAAACAGAAAAGCGACATTTCTTAATCATATAAAGAACCTCTGGAAACTTATTGTTTCTTTTGACTATTGCAGTTGCTGGAACCACTAGCCGTCCTCGAACTTTTAGACAGGTTTCCTTCTGCATCCTTTCCTCTTCCCCCTTTCACTTACACACAAGATGCTTTTGTTTACATTATCATCTATAGTGACAATTAATTTTTATATGGGCATGGTACATATTAAGTTGTTTTCCATTTTCTTTACACGTTTAACTGTATTTTATATGGTCATTCTCTTCACAACCTTATTAGAAAGAAGCTGAGAATGAAGAGAAGCCCGAGGAAGTATCTGGGGATGAATCTGGAGAAGAGTCTGATCAAGAAACTAAAGTTAGTATCTCACAATCTTTGCTTTTTTTGATGAAAAGAAAACTATTTATCTGTTTCTATGGTCTGCTTCTATCAATATGAAATTGACTGTCTTGCTGCTACTTAATTTATACAGAAGAAAAAAGGAACTCAAGGGATCATTGAGATTGAAAATCCTAACTTGGTAAAGCCAAAGAACTTGAAAGCTAGAGATGTTAATGTGAGTTCAACTTACCATTTTTGGTCATTACATAGGCATTTTCATATGAGTTTGGAAGAATAATGTTATTTTCGTGTGGATGCAGGTTGAAAAGACAACCGAACTCTCAAGGCGTGAAAGGTTTGCTACGTTTAATTTGCTTATTTAAAAGAGGTTTTACAAATATAATCATGCTCTAAAAGAGGACATTTCTTATTTTTTTCAAGTGGAAAAGAGCAGAACGTTCTTTGTCATCTTAATTCCTTCTGTTCTCATTTTGGGCTATTATTGAAAGTGGAACTTTTATACCAACATGTTTTCTGAATATCTTCAAATTCCTTCTTGTTTGCAGAGAGGAGATAGAGAAACAGAGAGCTCATGAACGCTATATGAGGCTTCAAGAGCAAGGAAAAACAGATCAATCAAAGAAAGATTTAGGTACTATTTGTCTGTTTTAATTTGCTTCCTCTACATCTTTTTATTTATTTTTTCCTGTACGTTTGACATTATCACATACGTAAACTATTGATTGAATGGCACAAAGCATAAGCTGCATGAGTTAAACCAAAATTAACATGCTTTGCTTGGAAAAGTTTTCCTTCAATTATTAATGTTTAATTTCTTTGTTGATGTTGTGCAGAACGATTAGCTCTTATACGTCAGCAAAGGGCAGAAGCTGCTAAAAAGCGAAATGAAGAGAAAGCTGGTAAGTCTAAAATACTGTTTGTTCTGCTTGTTCTATTCAGACATCCAAAAGCATGAAACTGATTGTTAAATAAATATATTTCAGCCAAAGAGCAGAAGAAGGCTGAAATGGCTGAAACACGCAAGTG
>Ga0209282_1001399_pt1 | contig 13228 bp, 4 predicted proteins | sample Mtrugardesep15_FD_187529 | JGI IMG/M metagenome (GOLD analysis project Ga0209282, IMG submission 187529) | Root nodule microbial communities of legume samples collected from California, USA - M. trunc garden sep15 (SPAdes) (version 2) | ecosystem: Host-associated > Plants > Roots > Nodule...
CAAAAAAATAAATTGACTTGAAAGTATTTACATTTAGATATATACCTCAACAAAAATGAGAGGAACAATAACAAATAACGTCGTATATATGCAAAACATCCATAAGTGATCTCATGCACCCCGTACATCAAAGACAACATTCGACAAACCATTAAGAAACATCTTCCAGCATAAGGTTACAATTGAAACCTATAAAAGTATGTGCAAATCTATTTTACACTATTAATACACATACAATTATTTCAATATAAATATACACCAATTAAATAATTTTTCAGTTATTATACTAAAAAATCAGGAGCTATAAACTATATAAAATAAAATAAAATAATAGATTGGAGGGAGTACATTATTTCCTATGTAATGGGAAGATGGTGGGAAAGTTGACTTGTTGAGATTAACAACTTGAAGATAAGGGAACACAGAAAGCAATAGGACAGAATATACCTACTCTCGGTAAGGCATGTGCCTTGTAGGACTCTATTGTGAATTCAATTCAATGTGTTAACAATGGGTACTTTGGTGCATAAATAAACATAACACATGTGCTGTTTGAACAATTTCAACTTAAAAACTTAAAGAAATGAATCAATGTTGATTATGATGATCAATCATTGATTTTATAACATCTGTCGATTAAAGATTTAGGTTCTTATAGAAAATGAAAATGTATGTCATATATATATTGTATGTTTTATCAAGATAAATTAGATGATGTTCCTCATCCTACATTGAGCCATTTCTTTTGCCCCTTCTTGGCATAAAAAAAGAGGTAATTTATTTTTTGACTAAAAGATAAAGTGATCAAATTTCAATTCAATTCAATATACAACATACCGAGACAATCTTGCTCGTGCAACACAGCATCATGCATTTTTTGAATGCCCCAGCCATTACTCTCTTTGGTCCTCTTCACCCTGCTTTGCATTTGCAGAAGAAAAAACAATCAATAATCTCAAACATAAATAGAACCAAATAATTTTAATTATGGAAATTTCCATGTATTTTGTTGGGGCCCTTGGAGCTAAATGCAAGTTGGACTTGGAGGCCTACTTTAGAATAAGAAACGTTAATTTACTATGGGGGTGTCAAAAGTAGTAAAGTTCTAGTTGGTTACATCAAAATGTTGGAAAATGGAAGACAGAAGGCCCATTTAGTGTTGGTTTTTCCTTTCTCATTTCCACTAATAAAATAAGATTTTGCTAACAAATGTCTTAAAGACAATTTTGTAAAGGAATCAAAAATACAATATTTATATATTTAGTTTACTAACAAATGCGTCATGTGTTAACGTTTGTCGTCAAAGAAACATTAGAGAGAAGACATTGGGAAATTTTTTGAAAATATATTTTAAAAATTCTTAAACAAGTTCAAAATAGTATTTTCAGTGTCATCCAACATGCATTTTATTTAGTTCACTTTCACTGTCTTTCTATCACAATTAAAATAAAGTTCGTAACCAAATGTCATTTCTACCACCAGAAATAAGTAAAAATTGAAAATTGTAAAGACATGTATCAAACAGTAAATGTTGGAGAGGTGGAGGAAAAGAGAGTACCAATGTAACTAAAATATGATTGGAGAGATTGGACTTATTTTGCCTTGCCCCTCTGCATGAAAATGGTGCTGAATAAGAGTAACATGTGTGTGCCTAAACATACAAGGGAATGAAAATGAATTTGAACGGAGCATATATGCAAAGCACACATGAAAAGGATAAAGAAAGCGAAATGTGAGTTAATAGCAGCATAGGGTTTGTTATTGACACTACTTTCTTATCTCTATATTTGGTGTCAATCTGAATGAATAGTTTCTTACATTGTTCTTAAGCCACAAGTAAAGGTGAAGAAGATAAAACTTTCCCACCAATGTTGCATAAACATTATCCGAGTAAAAAGAATATTTTTGTGAATGTGATTTGAAGCCAATGCCAAATATTTGTCTTGTAATGAAATTGATGATAGATGTTTCTATTTGCATTTTGAAGGCAAATCCCGTTTGTGTCAATTAATAGATTTTATTATTTCAAGAGAGATAGATTGATATAATTAATAAAACAATAGTAGTATTATTTAGGTTATCATATTTTAAAGAGTAAATTTTGTTTTTTAAGGTCAACCTATGTTTTTTAGCATTTAACTTTTTTTATTTAAATTCATTTTGTTCATCTATCGTTTAAATTTTATTTTTTTTATCATTTATCTTTACACTATTATACAAATTAACTATTTTATCTACAATTACAACAACCAAAAAGCCATTTGATCTTCATTTTCACTATAATTTGTATAGAATAAAAAAAAAAGAAAAAAACGAAGACAAATAAAATAATAGCAACCTCAAACTTTGTGAAAAGAAAAAGAGAACAGCGAGAGATGTATTGCATATTCCACGACTAAATTTTGAAAATGACGAATCCTAGCTAAAATTGGTGATTTTTGAGAAGAAGAAAATCACATAAATGGTTTAAGATTAACATATTGCCATATCACATACTAAGAGGAATTTTTCACCCAATTCAGCTCACAAACCCATTTAGGTTGTTTTTGGCAAAATTAAGATAAATTGGGTGGTACACCGTAGATATCCAATGCCACACAATTTTAAGCGATTGAGTGGGATAAGATGTTACTTCACATTTTGCCACGAAGTATATTAGGAATTGGAATGATAAACCACATGTTCGAGTAGAAAAAAAAAAAGAAACCACATGTTGAGAAATGACTCTGAAATTTAAAGGTAGTCAAATCAATCAACCCCCTAGCTTTCAAATTTAGTGGCAAATTATTGGGATATGAGTGGAGTATGAAGACTATCCCATTGAGACAAGATCACCTATAGACCTATACAATAAAATTAGAGTAGACATCTCATATTAACCTAAAATAGTAAATATACAATTTTCACTTGTATGATGTTTAACATCCAATTTTTCATGTATTTGAGTTTCTTTTTTTATGCAACATATAAATTAGTTCCTAAATTTTTAAACCTAACAGGAAATTAGTTACTATAAAATTTTAATTTTAATTTTAATTTTAATACTTAACAAAATCATTCCTTGTTTGACAAAATTTAGTAGATATTAGTTAGCTATGATGATAAACATAAATAGTAGTAATTTTTGTTTTAGGATGTAAAGTGTAACATCACTATCTCATCATGCAGTCCCGCATGTCTTTCGGTGTGAAATGACACGATTCTTACGGCAGGGCAGGTTCATTCAAAGGACATGTATCTCAATTCTCATCAGCTGCATCATTCACTTTATTTCTCACAACAAAAGGCTTCAACATATCAAGGTAATTAATACTATTCCAAGTCTATCTTATTGGAGTATGTTGTGTAGATACTGTCCCCCAAGTTGTATTGCTAAAAGGGTGGTTTAATTTTATTCTTGTAGCAAGCAATGAAATTGGTGCTCTTCTGTGGGTTTGAATTCTGTTGTTCATGAAGGGTTTATCCCTTGACTGGGTTAAATGAGAATTTTCCACTAAAATTTATCTGATTTGTTTAAAAGAGTTTTCTGTTAGGTGTAATTGAATGTTTGAAACGAGTCTAAATGATTATGCAACAAATGATTACCCTGGTATTCAAAAAGTCTAATGAAGAACATGATGTATGTAATACTAACATGAACATGTTCCTTATTGTTTGAAAGATAACTTGTGTTTCGTACGGACATGTCCATGTCCGCACCAATGATAATTTGAGAAAATGACATAATTCAATGTAAACATATGTGTCGGTGTGTTGTGTTGGATACATAGGTGTGTCCGGCTCTAGGATACGCCTAATCTGATAAGTGTATGTGCTTCATAGTGTTTCATTGTTCCCACCCCTCTAAAGGAAAAAGAAGATAATAAATCTCCCTTTGATACGTATCGTGTCCTGGTGTCGGATACGTATCGTGTCCGACACTGACACATATGATTACATTGAATTGTCATTTTCTCAAATTATCATCGGTGTCGACATGTCTCGTGTCCGGTGCCCGTGTCTTAGTTTGTGCTTCATAGAAGATAACCTATGTGATTTTAAGTTGTTTAAGTGGTAGGTTAGAACTAGTGACACAGCAGAAAGCAGATTTTTTCATTTGGCAAACAAAAATTTATAGAGAACTACTTTGAAAAAAGAATTAAAATGAGGGATCAAATGAAAAAAACTGTCATATTTCATTGGATCAAAATCATACTTAAGTCAAAGAATCATGGTTATCAATATCTTACGAGATACATGTGAGTCGTACCTCAATACTGAACAAAACCCAATCGATGTATATCTATGTGCATATCTATTTTAGACATGAATCTCGATTCATTTATGATGAGTCGCGTGAATCACAGCTTGATCCTAAACTTTGTGCAGCTAACTGCTTTTGATTTATGATTTGAATTTTGAAACATTTTGAAGTCTATATGTTCTATCATGCTCTTTTTTCTTGCTTTTACTTGAGAATGACATTTTAATTTACTATGTATTTTATGATTCACAATAAGATTTGACTCACCATACAAAACACACTGATCCGCGATTTGAATCTTGAAAAGAAAACCATGCGAAGAATATAATATTTTTGCATACAACATTAATTTTTTTGTTTGGGTGGGATGCAGAGAGTCATTGATAAGGAAGCAGCTGGAATTTCATAATTCCATTGAGGAGATTTGAGTAGTCGTTGGTGGTTACAACTGGAATTTAAAAAAAATTAAATCAGTTTGTATTATGGAATGCCATAAATCCTTTTTAGACCATAAAGTAACCAAATCCTCGCCTTCCCCTGCACTGTGTTGTGTGGAGCCAGTGGCTCAAGATGAACAAAATTCTCATATTACAGCTTTTAATTCAGGAGATGGATCCACAAATTCAGATAATGAATCTTCTTCATCAAATACCGTGCGCGATGTACATATCGTAAGAATCACTATTGCACGTCTGAACACAACACAACAAATTAAAATTGTTTTTCAGTTTTATGCTATGTAGCACTGACAACTCAGATCGAAGGTGCGTCTGACACCGACACGTGTGATTACATTAAATAATTATATTTTCTCAAATTATTACTGATGTCAATGTATCAGTGCCGTGTCTGGTGTCTATGACGATGCTTCATAGGTTTTACAACACTATTGGGCGATTTGTATAATTAGCCTTATGGAGGCCACTGCCCTTGAAAATTATTTATGCTATATTCATTTTATATTTTCCAGTCAATGCGGTTAATGGAGGACTTTCTTGATCTTGCTAAAGAAAATACAGAAAAGGATCTGGAAACATGTGGTATACTTGGTGCCTGTCTTGTAAGAATCATTCTAATGCCATAAAAATTGTTAAATTGGCTTGTGTGCTGAAGGCTTTACCATGAAAGATATTATCACAAAATTACTTCAAAAGAAAATAACTCATCTTTGTTGTCTTCCTATAGATTCAAAATAAATGAGATTCACATCCTCGGCTAATCTTTGTTGCAACTGAATTGTCCTTTTCTTTTCCCTTCTCTTATGTATCTACTCTTGTCATGTTTATTTTTTCTACTGCATTTGATGCTGCTAGGATTTTTAATTTTTTCTTTTTACTGTCTGTCTTGTATTGTTGCTTTTAAGTACACATCATTGTATTATAGAGATTCAGCACATGTTTGGAATCAAGATGAGTTTAACGAAATCATGGTGGAACCGTGATTTTGTTGAAGCACCAAAGTGTAACTTCTGGAAAAATCATAGTAGCACATGTGATTCTGCCAATCTTTTCATCGATCTAAACATGCACTCAATTCTTTCGCTGTCTTCTTTTATGGAAGTGAAACAAAGAACTTGGTCTGTTAAGATGATTTACAGAAATTGAAATTTATTTGCGACGTGTCTTTCAATTATCCAGGAGAAGGGAACCCTCTATATGACCACACTAATCATACCAAAGCAGGAATCGGAATCTAATTCAGTTAGTATCTAGTTTGCAAACTTACATTCTTTTTGGCTTTGTTTTGCATTATTTTAGCACATGTTTTTAACAGGGCTTGGTTTTGTTACTGCTTGTTGCTAATTTGCTGCACTGTATTACAGTGTAATGCCACAAATGAGGAGGAAGTTTTCACAATTCTAAATGAAAGATCCCTTTATCCTGTTGGATGGATCCATGTATGTCCTAGTTTTTTTTCTTTTTATATTGTGAGTCTTAGGCAACACTAGAGCACGGATTATTTTTGAAAAAGACAATATCCCCTATGTTAATCTGCGTGAGCTTAGCAATAGTAGTTCCTACTGGTTTGACTTATATCTAACCATTCGCTTTTTCAAAACATTTGTAGACGCACCCTTCTCAAAGTTGTTTCATGTCATCGGTGGATCTGCACACTCAATATTCCTACCAGGTGGTTGATCCATCTTTATAAAAGCATTTATTTGTTCCACTATCATAAACTTCAAATCAGCGTCTAAAGTGTTGCTATCTCCTTTACGAAAACATGTTGCATAACATATTATCGAGTGAATTAAATTGGATTCTTATTGACACCATGGTTAAATTAGTTAGTAGTAGCTGATATCTTCAAAGGGAATTCATAAATGGGACAACATTTACGATTTTGTAGCTGATAATGATAATCAACCTAACGATTAAAACTGACATAAATTTGAACTAACTGTTTTATGTTATTTTTTCAGGCGATGATTCCTGAGGCATTTGCGATTGTATTGGCACCAACTGATACCTCAAGGTCTAATACTTATCTTTATTAATAATTCCTTGTAGTTGCAACCAATTTTCATAATTGTGCAAACAAGGGCTCTGAATGTACACTGTTTTGAACAAAACCTGCTTATATTTTCCTCTAGATGTAGATGCTAAAGTACTTTTACTAGCTTCCCTTGAACCACAATTTAAGCCTATTTCAAGATGCTATGGTAATGCCATGTTAAGAATGAGTTTCAATTCACAGATGCAACAGATTTACCAGTTGTATGTTCTTTTCCCAGGAGCTGTGGTCTCTTTCGCCTAACCGAACCAGATGGTATGAATATTCTAAGAAGTTGTCCGGAGAGGGGATTTCATCCACACAAAGAACCAGATAATGGTAACCCTGTGTACGAGCACTGCTCCAATGTGTACAAAAACTCCAACTTAAGGTTTGAAATCTTTGATTTACGCTAACATGGGTCTGATTCAGTACACTGTCCTACAATGGATATAGCGCACGTTTCTTTCCATGGTAATGTGACTCTCACCATTTGTCGATACAGAAGACCCAGGAGATAGCTTCTGAACTACCATGAGTCCAATTTGTATTCACCCTTTGACCGTGAAAACAAACAGGCTTGTATATAAATGTGTACTTACAGGAAACATGCAATTTTTACATGCAAGAATAATTCTGACATTAAGTTATTGTAACATTTGATTTAATGTAATAAGGTCAGTTAACCCACTTGGGTTGGCCTGGTGGTATTGACTTGGGGTTTGGGAGTGTGCTCCTCCTTAAGGTTTCAGGTTTAATTCTCTCCGGTGTCAATTTAAGTGGATTACTTTAGCTTCTTCAAAAAAATGTAATAAGGTCAGTTTAGTACTTACCTCTTGGACATTCATATTTATTTTGGATGGAAACTTTTCAAAATAAATTGAAAGTTTAAGGAAATAAACACAATAAAGATATAATTTTTTTTTTTATTTCTAGCTCTGTTTGCATCATAATCTACTCATGAAATGTACTTCTAATCATAGAAAGTTGACATCATTGCTATCATAAGCTATCTTCGAAACAAGGAAATTGGCACAATACGCACGGTCTAAACTTTACAAGTAATATTTGGAGCGTTAAGAAACCATCTAATATCGTGCTGTATGAATCTTAAATGAACAAACAGAACTTGTTCAGGCTAATTTTAAAATTGTTCGGAGAAGGAATTTCATCCACACATAGAACCAAATAATGGAAACCCTGTGCATGAGCACTGCTCCAATGTGTACAAAAACTCCAATCTAAGGTTTGAAAGATTTAATTTCCGCTAGATCCAACTTGGCTAATAAATTATCTTTTATTTTTTATTAATGGTGGAAAACTTAATGGAGTGCAATAGCAATTAAGTAATTCATATACAATTGGTATCTTAATATACAAGGATATACAACTTTGCCAAACTAGAGCTACACACTGCAACAATGATTACTCATTATTTGAAAGATTTAGAATATACAATATTTTGAAAGAAAAAAAATACTATAAGGATAATACAGCTAAAATTTTGAATATCTGAATAGAGGCTCTCAAGTCGAGTTAAGTTTATTTTCATTTAATTTGCTGGCCACTGTTGCTGCTATTTTCATTTATGTCGCAGAGAGTGGATCCACCGACGGTTTGGACAGTTCATTCGTATTAATTATGTTTCTGGTTGAACTTGTGAAACAAACAAACTAAATTTTCACACTACACCGCCTCATCAAGACATTCAATAGTTATTGTGCCCATCAGCATCTTATATTATAATCATATACTCCATTAATCAATGTTTATCACAATAATTGTAATGTTTGATAGTAGATGCTGCAAACGGAACAGAAATGAGGAAGAAAATTGGTTAACTGTCACAGTATCATAATGTTACGTACGTACTACTACTATATGTTTAATTTTGAATGGCATAAATCTCGTGTCCCTAAGTGGGCCATGAAGAAGATATAGTTGAGATTTTTTATATTTGAATTCTAGAGGAATTGACTAATTCAGCGCCAAGTCTGAAAACACATAATCCCACGTTATCACTTGTTTTGATCAACCAGTCCTTTTTTGTAACATTCTCCACTCAAGTTGCAATAACACCGACATTTTTAATTAAATATCCATTCACTATTTGACTGACAGATGTGATTACATGTAATTATGTCATTTTCAAATTAAATTATCATTGATGTTATCACGTAGTGTCACGTAAGTAAGCAAGTGTGTGCATCATTGTTAATTGTAGTTGCAATTAGACAATTTATTTAGAAATACTTGCAAAGATCTTTGATAATGATCAAAAGAAAAAGAAAAAAGATATATATTCAAGTGTTAATTCTTGATTCTAATCCTAAACATCCAAATATTTCAAAACTATTATCTGTAGATTTACATAAAATCTCAAAGTTAGCTTGATATATTAATCAAACATTTACAACAAATAAAAGAACATGAATCTAATTACATGAACTCATCACATCACTCAATAAGGATGAACATTTCTACTCATTCCCAATCCATTTGTACTAGCAAAGAACCCAAACAACTCTTGCCTATACGGCAAATAAGATTTCCGTTTATCATTTTCCTTCCTTGCTTTACTCATCACGTAATGCTTCTCATGCGCCGACGGTGCCGGAGCCACGGTTTTCCCTTTCACCGTTTTCACTTTCTTTGCAACAACATTCTTCGTCTCGCCGGCTCCGGAACTCGTTTTCTCAACCTTCGCCGGATTCAAAAACACGAAAGCATCTTTACCATCACTATTACTTCTCAGCTTTGGATCTCGTAACTTCCACAGTTTTGATGATCCTGTTGAATTACTCTTCACAGCTTTTTTTGGATTCCACTCGCAGTACGTTCCTTCCACCGCCGTAGAACTCGACGCCGTCGCCGTATGCGACGAAGATGGTGATTCAACGAAAAACTTCTTCACCGGTGAACGGTTTCCAGATTCGTTATCGTAATCGTCGGTGAAATGAAGATCCTGACCGAAAAAAGGAAAAATCGGACGAATCTGACCTTTATCAAACACATCGTCAGCGGAAATCGGTGAACCATTAGGATTTGCGAAAACAAAGGTAAACTCATCATCATCATCATCTTCATCTTCGTCTTCTACCTCGTGCTCTTCGTGTTTAACTTCGTTTTCGTTTTCGATTTTCTCATCTTCGATTTTAAGCTTTGCGAAGAAATCGTTCTCAAATTTTCCAGAAACCTCGCTAAGAGGTGAAGCTGAAACAGTTTGCATTGTGAGTGATTGCGTTTCTCTTTTCTTTTTTGTTTGGAGTAACTGAAATGAAATGGTTATATATATTTTTTTTTGTTGAGAAAGTGGTTGAAGTTGAAGATTGGTGAGGAGTGAAATGAAGGTTTTTCAGTATTTATATACGTGTGAGGTAAGGTGCCACGTGGCTATTCAAATATGGGACACCGTTGATTTTTTATTTGGTCTTCTAGTGAAAAAAAGGGATTTTCCTTTTTTGAATAGATTCACACGTTTTGTGTGTTCAAACTATTCACGCGGGGGAGGTTTCTTCTCACCTTCGAGAATGAATGAAGTTCCTTGGTAATAACGGCTTGAACTTGAAGTCAACGTTTTAAAAAAAGGGAAGTGATTTTTTCTTGTAGAGCAAGGGATATAAAGATGATAAAAAATATATTCATCTGGAACAATATATAATTTTGACAGGAGTGTTTATTTTAATATGATTTGGTGTGAGATTAATAAAAGCATGAGCACACTTAACGTCAAGGGTTATACAATGCTGTGCGCTGATCTCATTGATGACTTAACTTGGGTAATAGGTGTGGGTGGCTAGGTGCACGATCACAGTCTTAACATTTAAGACTTAGACCTTCTACGATTGCAAAAGACATTCAACAATCTTCTAACATTTATTTTTTCAATTTTTAACACTCCACGTATTTTCTCTCTCTTAGTTTAAAATCTATTCAATTTTTACTTATCCGATGGTTTTTTCATTCAACACTCTACCTTACCATCTTTTATTTCTTATTCTTATTTAATTTTATATTTTTGTTTTTATAATTACATAAAATTACAATTATCGATTATAATTAAATTAAAATAAACAAACACTTAACAATTTTTTTTTGTTTTTTGTAAAAACAAAATTTATTTAAATAATTTATTTTTATTTTCTTAACTTAAAATGCAATACAACAAACTAAGCACGCGACACATAAATAGCTTAAAATGCAAGACAACAAACAAGCACACAACACATAAGTAATTTATTTAGTACGATACAAATTGATTTGGGTGTTGATAATTGTTGGAATTTTGGTAGCTAAATGGGTAATCAGAAGAATTTTTGGTGTTGAATTGATTGTTATTGGGATCCATTTCACTAATCAAAGACTAAAACTTCAAAAGAAAAAATAATAATAAGATTAAGAGAGTGAAAAACTTGATTTTTTTTTCTGTGTCCAAATCAAATGATCCAAGTCTCTATTTATAGAGAAAAAAAATCACGAATTTTGGTAAAAAACCACGAATTTTGGTAAAAAAAATAAAAATAAATAAAATTATTTGCATTGAAATAATTGAGTCCAAATTATTAAGAAGATAAAAATTCAAGCAGTCAATCAAAATATGCCAAGTGTCACAGCTTTTCCCTTTTTTCTTTCTCTCTCCGCGTGTATAAATGTCCCACGCGCCCTGTCGACGCGTGCACCACACGCGCCCAGTTCAAGCAATTGCAACACGCCACGTGTCCATGCGGGCCAAGCTTTCAACATGTTGAAGTTATTCATCTTCTCTTTCCTCCAACTCACTTTCAATACCCCCACTCCAATGGTTTCAATATATTGAAACTCACTTTCAATAGGACATTGGAGATGGTCTTGTATATATTATGTATTTCTATTGAAAAGATTTTTTTTTCAGGTTCTATAAGACCCGTGGTCTCAAGCAAGCATCTCATTCTTAAGTAGGAGTCCATTAAAGTAGTCATTCTTGCAAATACTTTTTTAATAATAAATGAAACCTATATTATTTTAATATTAAAAAATTATAATGTATGATATAAAGTTATTGATACTTGATTAGTATGTCTCACTTAATAAATTTATGTGAGATGTTGGATTTTAAGATTAAATGCTTATTAAATATTACTATTAAAAAATTATAAATGAATAATAAATACATATAACATATTTAAGCACTCTAAAATGTTTGTTCATTGTAGATGCTCAGGCAAATCCCACAAATTTTTGTTCGACCTTTTAGCATTACTCAAAATATACTCCCCCTATAAGCTTTGCTCCTCTAGAAAAATATATGATTTATTTTTGTACGTGGTTGTATTTGACTCCCATTTCTTATATTAGCCAAGCGTAATGCTGACCTATTAAACTTTAACGGCTCAGTTCTTCTCAACTTATTTCCATATTATACAACTCTTAACTTTGTTGACTTTCCAAAAACAAAATTACAGAAAAATATTTGTTGACTTTCCAATTTATGTTCGTGGATATCTGCTTCCAGAATTGGACGTGGACAAGAAATGAACCCACAGACATTTTACTTCTTCAAGACTTGGTTCATGACAAAGTATAACTTTATCTTGATTATTAAGCCATTAATTTAAGGTATCGTTATCGCTATTAGTACAAACAAAGAGGATAATTTTTAATTGCCAATGAAAAAGAGTTGGGTAGCCAGTGCCAAAAACAAAAGTAACTCAAAAATATCGGGCAGGAATCATTTGGGACCAAGTCGGACCAACCATGTTCATTATTTCTATTCTTTTAAGAGGTACAAATTTATTAAAATATCACACCCAAGCATAAGAAGGTGTGCATGAATGAAGAACAATATTAATAAAAGAGAATTAGATGAGATTTAGGGATTTTGTTTTTGTTTTTTATTTTGTTTGGGTTATTATTATTTTTTAATAAGTAAAAATGAAATATATCAAGACCAAGGAAGAATCTTCATTAGCACAAGGTTTGTCAAAAAAATTTGGGTTATTTTTTTTTTTGGTTTCTATGCCACATCATTCATCCATATCAACCTAAAACAATTGTCACATCATATGTTAGCATAAGTTTTTAACGTCAAGGACTAAACTGGTAACGGAGGCACACATTCAGTAACTATTTTGTATTTTATTTAGAGTCATGAACAAAACCAAGTGCAAAGTCAGAGATTAAAGTGGTCATTTACCCTACACAAAAATATTCCTTTAATTCAAGTGACTAGAGGCACAAGCCTTAGATTCCCCGATAGCATAAAGGTATGATAAGGCGTAAAAATGCTTTTAGACTGAGGTGTCAAAGGGGCTGGCCCGACCCAATCCAGGAGGCCTGACGACGTAAATGGGTCAGCCCGACCCAACACATTTGTGATTATGTCACGTATTCTAGAGCTTGAGCTAGTTTATTTTATTTATATGCCAACTAGTAAGATTAAAAGATTTAAAAGGATGAGAATAAAATGTTTTTCCTATATTTATAAGAAAACAACTTCTTTCGTTTTTTTTTTTT
>Ga0209282_1001400_pt1 | contig 13228 bp, 7 predicted proteins | sample Mtrugardesep15_FD_187529 | JGI IMG/M metagenome (GOLD analysis project Ga0209282, IMG submission 187529) | Root nodule microbial communities of legume samples collected from California, USA - M. trunc garden sep15 (SPAdes) (version 2) | ecosystem: Host-associated > Plants > Roots > Nodule...
GAACTCATACAGTTAGCAGAAGAATGATAAGCATCATGTTGAACAGTTCCAAGACTAAGACCAAGATCAATTATGCCATCATCATGTTTGTCCTGATAGAAAACTGAGTGAAAATTTGAAGAGTTCAAAAGAAAGCTTGATGAATTTGAGTCCATTGGTATAATATAATGTCCTATGAAAAAGTTTAGTGGTCAATGGCTATGAGTTTCATTTGTAAGACTTTGCTCATTTATAATGAAATATTTTGAGTATCTAAGTGGAAATTCCAAAAGCACATGGAAGACAAGAAAACCTACTCCATTATTAATCATTGAATGCATAAAGCTTATCTTCTGTTACTGTCAACATGGAAGACATGGTAAAAACAAAACACCACAAGAACAAGGGATGGCCAAATTGATCCTTTACCGAAGTTATTCTGGATTATGCTACGTAACATTACTACAAATGTTCAGACTCTTGTATCAGGTTTTTCATTGTGAAAGTAACTCAAGAAAGTAAATGGAAAGTATTGTATGGTATATATTTCATTTAGAGGTATTGATGTACCCTTCTGGCTATACATTTCTCATAACTGCAGTTTCAGTAATCTACTAGCAGAAGTTACAGTGTATTTAATGCATTTATGGTGCCTGTACTACTATCAGAAGTTACCTTGGAATCTGTGGGGATTAATGTAAAATCTGGGAAAAAAAAATTGTCACACATTTATAGGGGTTTAAATAAGAAATTGCAAACAAATAATAAAACAATATACAGAAATTGCCTAATTTATAGGGGTTTATATAAAAAATTTATCGGAATTTACATAAAAAATTGCAAAAAATTTGACCCGGAGTCCGGGCGGGTGCCCAGGGTCGCCGGGCCATAGAACCGCCCATGCTTGGAATGCATAGATTAATGAAACACATGGACATAACTCAAATTTGACATATTTATTGTGTGTTGGTTCGGGACTTGCTTATTGTGTGTTTGGTTCAGCCGTTTTCAAAACTGACTTTGAATGAATTGATTTTGTAAAGTTGTTTGTAGCTAAAAGTGAGTTGTAAGTAATAAATTGATTGATGTGTAGATACATTTTTGTAAAAGTGAGTTAAACAATATTTTTCCCCGTCTTTTTTTATAAGCAAAAAACACTAATTGATACTTATTAAGAAAACTAATACTTAGTGATCTGAGGTATAATTTTTTGTGTTCTTCTTGGAATAAGTTTCATTGAAAGATGTAAAAATAATTTTCATTGGTTAAAAATTATAGAGAAAATAAAAAAGGAAACAAATTGAATGCAACATGCATTTAATTTTACATTGAAAAAGATGATTTGTTTGAAAAAACACAATAATAGCATAAAAGTTGGTCTTTTTTCTTATATTTTGAGATAAAGAAAATGAGATTTTTTTTGCTTATATTTTAGGACGGACGGAGTAAATTCAAAGCTAAAAATTAATTATGGAGGCAAAAGTTCTAAATCCTAGCTTCATAAATTCTAATGGGAAAATCAACAAAACATGTATTCCAAAATTAATCTACAAAATAGACATCTATTTTAAAACGGACGGAGTATATTCTAAAACAACAAAACATGTATTCCCCAGTCCCTATGTATAAACTCTTTTTACTTTTTTCACATTTTTTAATAAAAGTTATTAGTGCAATCAACGTGTCTTTTACTTTTAGTCAAATAAGTGTTTATATTCGGGGACCGAGGGAGTATACTTAACTTTTTATTCCTCTAGGATAAATTTTGCCTCCTCCAAAAGTGGAACTAAACATACGTGCTTGTTTAGAATCACAGTCAATTTGAAGCAATCAAGGCAATTTCGTTGAAGTTCTAGAGTATAATTCTTTTATCAAAATCTTGATAGTACCATGATTCAGCCTAACTGAACGCTAATCTAATGATATACTTATGCTATGTTTGAAACCGCATCAAATCCTTGCAATTCGCACATCTACATGAAGTTAGAAATCCTGGCTTCTCCACTTCACTGCAAAAATTACATATTGAGACACAATTTTGTGGTCGCCGTGGTTTTCAAATGTTTAGCCAACACTCAAACTAAACTTGATTCAGTTATTATTCAATCCAATTTTATATGAATGCATTTAAAGTTTAAACATAAATTATTTTAAATTTAATTTACTTAGTTAAAATAGTTTTACAAAATAATGTAATTCAAAAATAATTTTTGTGACACAGAACCAAACAAGCAATAAGCAACGTGACAATAGATAAGATAAAAGCATAAATCTCGCTAAACCTTAGAATATCTGTTTGAGTTATCTTCATGTGTGACATGACTGCCACTTCCCAAGGGAACACCGATCTGGTCGGATTCCAACATCCCACACCATCGTGACTTTTAGCACAAAGAGTTTTATTTATTTCTCCTTTTTTTAATAGGATCTAAGACTAACATGGTATGAGATGATTGATAACTATTACTCAATCTCTTAAATATATTAGACATGAATTCAATCTCAAATTAAACTATACAGTGAGACTAATCTTTTAAGTGAATATTAGTACTTCCATGGATTAATTCATACCAAAAAAGCAAATCATTTGTACAAATGAAGGGTTGTGATCGATTGATGGCATATCAAAATTAATCCCTTAGAAAATTTGATAATTTTAGAAGAGGACTACTAATATCTAGGTGTAAAGTTCATTTGTAAAAATAAATCTAGGTGTAAAGTTTGTTTTAAACAAAATCAAGGAATGACTTTAGATATTTCTTGAGATGTCAAGATCAACAGTGGAGGGTCCCGTGAAGACAATGTAGAAGGTGAAACCATTATTGAGATCTCTTGCTGTAACTGCCATTATAGAGAAGCCTAGTAACCTTTTTCTCTTGATAGTGACGACAATGTGTTTGGTTCAACTTAGAAACATGTTCCAAATCACTATCGAAGCCAGCAAACTAAATTTGCCGTCAGTGTGTAAAACCAAACATTAAGAGACGTGAATAAATAAAAACATACAAGCGAGAAAAGAAAAAAGATAAAAAAAACTACTAGTAAGAAGGAATTATAGGAGGCTACAATCGCTTTGGCAAATGAAATCATGTAAGCACGTTAGCCCCGACCACTAGGCTACTTGACCATTACATTGGATTCTTGAGTTTTTTTTTTAACGTATTGGTAATTGTAAAACAATAGTACATCCTACAAACTTGAAAAGATACTTCCTTTTCAGCTAGAAATGACCAAACGGTGTAGAATAAAAATAAAACTTTCTAACAAGCTCAAAACTTGATCTATCTTAGGTTTCATCAACTGCAGATGACGGAAGTCCAATCCACCATTTTAAGTAGTCATTTCTGCCATAAAATGTCATGGTGTCACCATCCTTGGCAAATAGCAAATTGGTTTGTAACGTTTGGCAAAATATCCACCACTGACATGACAAAATATCCACCACTGACATGACGTCGCGATGGCTACTATTTGATAACACTAATAATAAACTGCTGATTAATTGATTGCAGTGATGTATGACTATGATTCTTTGACTCTTAGTTTCCCTTCTATATCCGTGCCGCCAAGTACTAACAATTGTAAGTGTATCATTATCAATTAAATATTTGATCATCTATTCTAGACTGGAGGCAAGATATTGAACTATCCATATCCAGGCACACGGAAGAGGAAATTGGTCGATTTACTTACATTCAAGAAACTTGGGCATGTTATATAAGAGTACTGTGTAAGACATTCTGTACATAAATTTTATAACAAATCAGCAAAAATGCTGAATTTTTTTCTTTAGGCTATTGACTTTGTAATTCCTATCACTATATCCTTGGTAGTAATTCTGCCTTCAGAGTCCTATCCTTCACTGCCATGGGTGGAAACAAAATGTGAAAACTTCAAACTCCAATGCACAAAGGGCTATAAGTTCTTTTAACTTTCTGCATCATATTATATACCCAGTAAAAATGATCAGATAAATAATCTTGTGATTACCATCAACAGCCTCAGGTTAGTGCGGCATAAGAGTTTTAATGGATTGTACAAAATGCAACAAGAAACGCATACCTGTTGGGAATATAGTTATCAAGCCTAATCAAAGAATAATGTATTTGACGAATTGATGGTGTTTGGTGTACATCACTTGTCGTGACAACTAAGAAATTCAATTATACAGGGATATACCTGCTCCACTGCCTGCGCTCAATATGTGGATAGAAAAACATCACAAAGAAAGAAGCAATAGATTTAAAAAATATATATACAAATTATTTGTTTCAAATAAATCATGATACAACGGAAACAAGCAGTGCTCAAGTGAGACAATTAAAAATGGAAGAAAGATCAACAACAATGTATAAGGAAAAAACATGGCAACTTAGCAAAGAGTAGTGGACGGGAGGGAAAACTGAATAGGCCATTATCATTAATCACTATATAAAATGAGTGAATAATCCTTTTGGTCGTTGAAAAGATAAGAAGTCAACCATACTCGGAAGGGAAACGTTTATACCAGAAAAGAGTTTTGGGCTGAATCTTGTAATCACACTTGTTGCAGGTGAGATCTTTTGTAAAGGAAAATAACTTCTGTCTGGGAAAGAAGAGAAACACTTGCCACATGTGAACGTTGCATGACACTTAATGGCTACATGTGCATAACTGCATATCCATCAAAGTCAACTGACATTTATTAATGTCAAACTAGTTTGACTGATGGAATAATTTTTCAGGAACCTTGGAAGCAATTTACTCAATACAAAATTGAGTGCATATCAACAACAATTTTCCAATCTAGCATGAACTTAACAATGATAACAAAGGGAATAAGGTAATACCAGTCTTCCTCCAACCAAATCATAATGAGCATAATGGGGGCCTTCGGGTTCTCCGAAAAGTTTATAGGTAACCAGGTGCTCAGGAATTAGTTTAATGGTATCTGCTCATAAAAAACCTTTTAAGAATATTTATTTCTTGAAAGCCCAACAGGCAAACAAAACATCTACATCAAGGATATGAAAAATACCTTCCACAGCTTCAGGTGGGCAAATCAAATCCTTGTCTCCAGCAGTAGCTAAAATAGGTATTTTGCTTTTGTGTAGATGCTCCTTGTAAAAAAATGTCCCATTCCTATTACACAATCCACGCTCTCGAAATGCTGTTGTGAGTTGTAAGAGAAGTTTTGCGGGTATGGTGCCTGCCAGATGCAATTATATTATATGAAGGTGATTTAGAAACTAATTAGTCAAATATAAATAATTTGCTTAGCTGAAAAATAAAAAGTTGTGTGCACTGCATACAGCAATTTGATTACAGAATAAAGAAGTTCTAATCCCAGGTATACCTACTTGCTGATTGGAGCAAAAGCGAGTATACCTCACCCTCCGACTAGTTTAACGGTATATCTAGAAAATACATCTAGCAGGGTTAGATAACCACAATTTTAATGAAAAACCAGTCAAATCATCATTTCCTGCTCATCATATAATTCCCAATTAGTTCAATATCTTACCCTCCAACTCATCAAAAAGATATCTTACCCTCCTATGACCCATCCATGCCTTTTAGGTCCAAAGGATAACTTTTTCAACATACTGGCCATCTTAGCATGCTTAAATGAAGTTATACTATATCACTAATTCAAATCCATCTGAATATTCTCTCTCAAGATTTTGTATGATGATATACAAAAAAATATATATAACATAAAATTTTCATCATCCGTGAAATGGAGCCTCCAGGATGATCGTTATAAGTATAGGCACTACAACGAAGGGTGTGTGCTTATTCACACAGAGGTTTCGGTGAGTCCCAAACAAATAGCATGTAAAGTCTAACTGAATGTCTGAATGATCCAAAAAATATTTATTCTACAAGATATGACACTAAAAATAAACAAGAGGATAAAGGATCCCTCTAAATCCTTTATAACCGGCCATGCTATTACCTCCATATCCTTTTAAACACGAAGTGCGCTTTTGAAATGAATCCAAATAATCATAGTCTTAATAACCAGACTGGTTGAACTGGGAACCAGACCCATAAACGGTCCAGTCAGCCTATTGGACGGTTATGTCACTGAACCGGTAACTTATTGGTTGGACCAGCGAAAATCCTCCCGATTTGGTCCGGTTTGATACAAGGCGTATTTGTATTATTTTGATAAAACTAAATACTTTGACATGTGCAAGTTTCGAACTCATAACACAAAAGAATGGAAAATGAAATACAACCACCAGGCCAAATTCTTCTGTGTCAAAGATTCTAATTACGCTATACTTATAATAATAATAATAATAATAATAATAATAATAATAATAATAATAATAATAATAATAATAATAATAATAATAATAATAATTAAGAATAATGTATAGCTCATTATTAAAAAAATAAATAAAATAACGAATAGCAAAAATGATACAAAGCATGCATTGTAATCATTGTATTTGAATACGTAAATCATTCATTGTATTTGATTTTTTTTTATAATCATTGTATTTTTTAAGGTATAATCATTCATTGTACTTGATCGTTTATTAAACATGTATTTTTATTTTTCTACTGAAAATATATCTTTTTATTAAAAAATGTGATTGGTGATTCTTATGACATTTTATAGGTGTCTTGTTTTTCTATGATTTCTAGAGAACGAGTTATCTGGTTCAATCAGTGACCTAGTACCCTTAGTCATCCGGTCCGGTTTTTAAACCCTGCAAATAATTACTGTAGAGGAGTTGATAGTTAGCAATTTCACAATGGCAGAGCTCTCAAATGTTAACCGAGATACTATTACTGATCCCAAAATAAACTAAACCCCTGCTACATGCAACAAAAAATCTGTGCACAATCCAATTTTACCTTGTGCTGAGATTCAAAAGAATGGAAGGGATCAGACCTCTGTGTCCTAACCACTTGTTAATATTAACAAGTCATAACGGCTCTAAAACTAACATGTCAAGAATCAACTTTCCTAAGCACTTAAACAATTAGGTGATGGTAAACGAATATTTTTAGATTTCTCAAGGATAGAAACTTACAGAAGTTATTCAAGACCAGCCTTTTAAATAAATCGGGATCCATCATACCCTCAGCTGAAATCAAAGTATTTAACCATGACAATGCATATGGTGAACGAGATGAAACTTCATAAGCTGCTACCAACATTGCCCCTAAAGGAACAACAGGGACACTCAGAGCCTGTGCAGGATCTGCCTGTTTAAAAATGACTCAATTACTGCCTTGACAAATAAAGCTCTCGAGGGAGTAACCAGGAACAGATAAAACTATCCACTTACAAGAGGCAAGAGTAACTTCAAAGTTGATTTGGATGATGTGTAGTCCAGAGATGATGCCAGTGTAACTACTGCAGCCAATTTGGGTTCTTTTCCTTCACAACCTTGCATGAGATGAAAATGAAAACACAAATGATAAGTAACTAAATAACTTACATATTTATTTTGTAAATGTCTAAACAGATCTATATGTGTGTGTCTCAATATAGAAAGGGGCTGTGCTACCTGTAGACCTAGATTTATACCTCTACGTATGCTCACTAGTAAAATATGCCGTGAGGAATGCTAAGTCACACTCTCAAACACACTCCCAGGGTATGAAGCCATGTCATCCCCATTTTTTATTCTTTTAATTGGTAACCAGATAACTAATGAGAGATGTCATCCTTTTTTAATTTAAATTGTTTATCATTGGGCATGATTATAGAGGATAACGTGAGGTGTAGCCAACCCCACATTGTGTAAAATGGCTTTTATTATATCACTACAGACACCAACAAAACAAAAAACAAAGTTAAATGATTTTCATTGACAAAGTTGTTACTTGTCATTTTCTCCTCAAAGTAAATATTGTACTAAAAACCAATTCAAAATTTTAAAGTCTTGACATCTAATAACTGGACAAACGACGGTATAATTGGCCAGCCAAACAATAGAACAGAGACAATGTATCTGCCACAGATGGCCCCCGTTACGATATCAACCTACTATGGAAATTTCCAAATCCTACTCCTTCGCTCGTAATTAAAAAAAAAAAAAATAGGGATTATAGTTTATGCAATAATGGATGTTGGTTGAGTAAAAAACAAGATGATAACAAATAAAAGAAAAATGGTCCATGGTTAATCCACACTATAAAAAGCTGGAAACTTACCAAACCGTGACAGCATTGAATACAGCAAGATGCCGCCCATGGAGTGTCCAATTGCAAGCAATTTTCCATCTTTTGGCATGCTCTGTTTCAAAATGTATTCTATCTGTATATATAAAACCAAGAAAAAATAAAAAATCATACAAGAATAAGATATATGCAGCCAGAGAAAGTGTCCGAATATCACAAAAAAGAAAAGGATTGTGATTCATATAATTGTTAACCAGTGAAAAAAGGAATTATGAATGTGTAACATTCCAACATGATCAGATGTCCCCTCACCGCAGCAGGAACATCTTCTTCCAAGTAATGATCAAAGTCCCAATTGTACTTCACCATCAAATCCAGTTGCTTCTGAAAGTCTTCTATTGTAGAAGTAAAGCGAGCTTGCAAATCAAATAATGGAGGAGAAACGGATAGCTGACCTGCCTCAATAATATTTACTAGCTTTTCACTTAGATCAGTTATTTGACTAGTAATGCCAGAATTTTGTCTCGTTTCCAACAAAGTTGCAAGCTTTTCCCTTACCTCACTGAATTGTTCATATAATGGAGAATCCACCAGAAGTTTTGAAATCTGATCAAGTAAATTAGCAGACATGACCTTCGCTTGACTTTCACCGAGAAACCCAGAGACTCTTTCTGACAAACGCGTAAGAGTCTCAGACAATTTAGCGACCAGCTTTGATTCATCCCAAGCAGTAGCTAACCTAGCCAGATCTCCTATGACAGCCACATTCTCTGTTTCTACTCCTTCTGAGGCAGAACTGTAAGGTTTAGATACAGTACCAGATACGTTATCCAATTCCATTGTCGAAGACATGGGTCCATTGGTTGCATTTTCCAACAAATCTTCCATCTTCTCAGACATTGCATGGGCAGACTGCTCAATATCTTTGGAATTTGATTCATGAACACTCAACCCAGCTCCTCGTACTTCAAGAACCCAAGTCTCAAATCCCTGACCTGACATGTGACGTGCAAAGGATGACTGCAGTACATATCATGTGTTAGTATGAAGCCTGATATAAAAATCCGGAAAAATATGTATGCTCGATAAAATACAACTATCCAGCTATGATTAGGCAGAGTATCATTCACTCAAACATAGTTTAATTGCATAAAATGATATAGAGGAAAAAACTGAAAATTTAACCACAATGACATGGTGGAAGCAAAAACAGAGAATCAAAAGATGCATCTTCAGTGCATTCTTTAAAGGGAGACGAGTTCGGAATTTCGCTATTAAAGTGCAATTTAAAACGGTATATTAGTATCTCAATATCAACACTCAAAAGTCTATTGGTCAAAAAAAAAACACTCAAAAGTCTATAGTTCCTTTGTTCATATTACATATTATATTCTAATATTTTAGATCCATAATTTCTAATGCTAAAGAAAAATATTTGGGTGCGAAAAATCTACATGAAAAAATAAACATGCATATAAAATGGCATAAAGAACATTTCAGATATGTGTGTCGTTTGATTGCCATACCTGTGATGTGATACTTTACTTGCGTTGAATCATTTAATTGACCAATTTCATCATGTGCCAAAAAATATTTCAGGTAGCACAAGCAACTTATGTTCCAAACAATGATAAAATACAACAACAAAATCTATGCCTATCTCTAACTATAAGACTATGCTCTATCAGATTAACCTTCCGTACTAGTGTTTCTGTAGGTCTTGTAAATGATAAATAAAACACAAACACCAATAAAATGTGAGATGCAAAAACTGAAAATGAAACAGGACAGATAGGAAAGTAGGACAGGTCGAATCAAAGGAAAACTGCATACAAAACAGAAACACACGCAATGCACAATTATGAATGAGGGGCTAAGAGAATTCTAGATACAAATAAGATTAATAGAAAAGTAAGGAAAAAGAAAGGTTTACTACCGTAGGCGAAAGATCATATCCAACGGCATTAGTCCCCACTCCCGACAACAGCAGCAGAGGATGATTTCTGGGAGGTGCCTGCGAAACAAGTACCCAATTTAGTTTCAATTCTTAGAAATTATCTAGATTTTAAGATCATATCTAATCAATGTCTAAATTATCTAGATTTTAACATACATGATCATCAAAATAATATCAGGGTGGGATTTTGCATTCCATAAATAAATATATCAGTGTTGTAACTAGTAAATAAGCCTGGTATCAGATTTTTATAAATGGTAAATTTTATTAATTCGGTTATTGCTTGAACACTCTGTCAGGTTATAAAAATATAAACTAATAATTGATAGTTCATTGTAGAAATTGAATGAGGAATGGAACAAGTGAAAGTAACCTGAGGAGAAGGGTGATAACGCCAGAGAGCGAGTTTCCAATCGGAGTTGTGGACAGATACATAGTGGAGTTCGTCGGCGGTGCAAATGGAAGGCTTATCGCGGACAGCGGTGGAAAAGGCTCTAACACGAAAAGGGGCGGTGGCGCGTGGAAAACGACGGAAGGTTGTAGAAGAAACTTTGCAGAGAGAATACATTGGATCGTATTGTATGATTCCCATATCTCGATGGATGTATCGTCCCTTTTCTTCTGATTCCTTTTTTTTGTCTCTCAAAATTCAATTTGGGTTTTCCAATTTATGGCGGTTGACATTATCCACACACAATTACGTAGTAGTAACTTTTCCCACCTAAGATCAATTTCAGATTCACACATTTATTTTAAAAAATAAAAAAATTGCAACATACTTCTTTTTTATTACTCTAAATTTATTGAAGTTCCACCAAATTTACATAGTAACAACATAATTTACTTTTGAATAAATTGATTTCATGAAATTCCATCAAATTTATATAGTAACAATATAATTTATTTTTAAATAAATTGATTTCATAAAATTTGTTTCGACCAAAGGTAAGTTGAATATATAGTAAATTCTGTTTAAATAAATTCATGAAAAAATAAGCTAAAAAATGAATTCAAGACTATAATTCAATTTAGAAGACAGAAAATAAATTTTGAAGACAAAGGGTCCGTTTGTTACGGATTAAAATAAAAGTGATTTTGACATCAAATAATTTAGAGATTATATTTTAGAGATTTTATGAAAAATCAGAATCTATTTTGTGTTTGTTTACCGTAACAAAAATCACTTTTTTTAAACAAATAATCTAGTTTGTTTTGATACAACTATATAAAATAGATTTTTTGTTACAAAATTAGTTCAATATTTTAAATCATATTTTCTCTCTCCTCTAAAAAAATTATTTTTTGAGAAGTTGCTCTTAACATTTTTTCATTTGAAGCTGATTTTAGATTTTTTTTTTATATTCTGATTTTAAAAAAAAATTGTAACAAACGGATGCAAAACTCTTAAAAGTGAGATTATTTGTTTAAAAAAAGTGATTTTTTATTAAAAAACTATAACAAACGAGCTCAAAATCAACAATAGTTTTAAACTTAAAAAAAGAGTAGATTTATAGTAACATTGACCATAATTTTCTAAATTATAATTATTTATTGATCGATCATTTCTCTTATATTTTCATTCCTTCACCACTTTACTCCATAAACTTGAGTTCTACTTCTCACGTGTCCCTATGCTATATAAATGGCGCCTATTATCAAATTAACTAAGCAACCTTGCTTAGAAATTTAATCATCACTATCCTAATTATTTTATCGAGTTTCTCACATTTCAAGGTGATTAAACAATTTAATAAAAAAAATCTTCATCGTCGTCTAAAAGAAAATATCAACATAATAGTTAAACAAATCAATTTTTTGACTTAATTTAGAACAATTTGGTTCCAATGAAGGGGTTTCCTTTTGCTTTGTGTTTTATAAATAATCATATTAAAACAAATGATAATTTGCTGAAGTATGGGATTATTTCTCATGGTTTGTCTATCCACGTTAATGGATATGATCTTGAAGAAAATTGATTTCGTCTTGCTTTGGTTAGCTATTTCTTGTGTGTTATTAACTAGTGTTATTACCAATGTTCAACAATTTTGTTGGTTATAAGTTTGTGTTTTGAACCTAATGTGGTGTTTACTAATTTGGTTGGCAACTATTTAGATGATTTGGAAGGCTCGCATAAATTTTATTTTCGATAACAAGTAGATTAATGTTGATTTTATTATCGATCAAGTTAAAATTCATGTTTGGCGGTGGCTCAAAGTGGAGGAAAAATGATTTAGTTATAGTTTTAATCTTTGGTGTACTAGTCCTTATACAAGTGAGCTAGGACAGTCGCTCTGATGCAAAATCACTGACCATCTCAGTGTTACACACATACTTTAGATAAGAAGGCGACACTCTTGTCAATAGAGAGCGCGATGTCCACCATCATATATACCCAGACAATATGATCTCAGTTCTGCTGCACCTCCTCCTCAATAACATACGCCTCTATCGCAATTGCCGCATGTAGATGTTTCCCAAGATCTCCATTGAAGAAGCTAAAACGTTCATGAGCCACATTTCTCCATTTCAGCACGTTGTAACTGCTCCCACCTTGCAAATGTTGTCATAGTAGGTATGTTACAGTTCAGTTTAGAGTCCATGCCTGAAACAATCAAAATCACACACACATCAACAAAAATACACATAACAATTAAAAAAAAGTTTATAACAATTTACTTACCAGGTTTGGATTATAGAATCCGAATGCATTCAATGCTCAGGAAAAAAAAATAAAATCAAGAACTCATTGATCAAAGAAATGTGATCTTACCTTATGTTTGGTGTTTAGAAAAACTTGAAATGCTATGAATTCAAACCAAAAAACTTAAAAATGACCCAATGTGTGGTGTTTCAAATTTTAGAGGGTTTGAGAAAAATTACGGTATAAAAAGTATCTTTTAATTTGGACCAAATAAAAAGTGTTTGGTCACACACACATAAAAAGATTTTTCTTAAAATATTCAATCACCTTTTTTATCAAGTTTCACTTTATTATTAAAAAATATTTTTTTTATGTGTGTGACCAAACACTTTTTATTTGGTACCGTAACCATATTAGAATTGCTCGTGGTATATATAGAAATGCTTTTATGGTTCGACAAATATAATATGAAATAAGGATAAATCAGAAGATAAAATCTTTTTTTTTTTTTTAAAAAAAAAAAA